>Ga0233426_10000293_pt1 | contig 55922 bp, 54 predicted proteins | sample SI_118_April2016_6_FD_179875 | JGI IMG/M metagenome (GOLD analysis project Ga0233426, IMG submission 179875) | Seawater microbial communities from Saanich Inlet, British Columbia, Canada - SI_118_April2016_10_MG | ecosystem: Environmental > Aquatic > Marine > Inlet | place: Canada: British... | reverse complement strand
AGGGGAGCAATTGGCGTAGGGCAAGTTGGTCGGGCGGAAGAAATACGTGAAAAACTCGGGAAAAGGGGTGTTGTTAAAGCGTGACTTCGCAGTCGATAGAAATCGCGCCCTCTGCATCTGGGTGGTTTGTCGGGGATAGGCTGCATTTTGGTGGCAATAGCATGGTTTCACGGCGCAGCAGCACGGGGGGTTGGCCTGCAACGCAAACATAGACCCCGTTTGAGGACACATCGCGCAAGTAAGCGTGATCTTTGCGCATTTCCAACACGGCGTGTTGGCGTGAAACCCAGCCAAATGGCAAAACCAGATCGCAGGTTTCGGATCGCCCGATGGTGATTTCGCGGCCCGACGAACACACTACAGTTTCCCCATCAAAGGTGATTTTGGCTTGCGATGTGGGGGCGGGTGTTGTGGCCGCTGCGGATAATCCATCGCTTTTGCCAAAGAAAATTTGCGTTCCCATGTCGAGGTTTGGCACGGCGTAACGGTACACGTTTGCGGCGTCGCGTTTGCCTTTTAGATGACGGGTGTCAAAGAAGGTCAGCTCGGCTTGGCTCGAGGTATTTACTTTGGAGCGTAATAACTCGCTGCAAATGGCTTCGTTTGCATTGGCGAGGCTGGAGAAACGGGCGGCGGCGTTGACGCAATCGCCAAAGATATCGTCGCGCACGCGGATCACATCGCCGAAATCGAGGCCGATGTGGACCAGCAATTCGCCGCCTTCGGTTTTGGCAAGCATGTCGCGGGTGGTTTTGAAGGCGTTCTGGCAATCTTTGAAGGTGCAGACAACATCGTCACCGCGCGAATGCACGAACTCGCCGTCATGTTCGGCTACTATGCTTTTTAGCAGCGCAAGACAGGCGCTGATTTGTTCGTGGGCTTTGGTGTTTCCGACCCGTTCATAAAGCGGCGTGCTGCCTGAAATATCAGCGAAAACGATGGCGACGGTTTCTTCCCGTTGCGTGTCAGTCATAAAAATATCCTTGTTCGGGTGCACAATTTTCAAAGGGGTGTCCCCGTTAATGGCGCGACGATAGGTCAGAGCCAAGAGAAGGGCAAGTAAACCGTTGAAAGGCGTAACGGAATAACCGTGAAACGAAAAAAGCCGCCCCAGATGGAGCGGCTTTTGATCGGGAATTTGAGAGGTGTTTACAGATCGTCGTAGATCGGGAAACGCGCACAAAGGTTTGCGACTTTGGCTTTGACGGCGGCTTCAACCGCACTGTTGTTGTCTGGGCCATTCGCCGCAAGCCCATCAACGACTTCGACGATCAAATCACCGATTTCGCGGAATTCTGCTTCACCGAAACCACGTGTTGTACCCGCTGGTGTGCCAAGACGGATGCCTGAGGTCACAGTTGGTTTTTCAGGGTCAAACGGGATGCCGTTTTTGTTGGTCGTGATATGCGCACGACCAAGGGCCGCATCGGTGATGTTGCCCGTCACCCCTTTGGGGCGCAGATCGACCAGCATAACGTGGGTGTCCGTGCCGCCCGTGACGATATCAAGGCCGCCCTTCATCAGTTGATCTGCCAAGGCTTGCGCGTTCTTGATGACCTGCTGTTGGTAGGTTTTGAATTCTGGGCGCAGGGCTTCGCCAAAGGCAACTGCTTTGCCTGCGATCACGTGCATCAACGGGCCGCCTTGGATACCGGGGAAAATGGCAGAGTTGAATTTCTTGGCCAAAGCCTCGTCATTTGTGAGGATCATGCCACCGCGTGGGCCGCGCAGGGTTTTATGCGTGGTTGTGGTGGCGACATGGGCGTGTGGGAACGGGGAGGGGTGAACGCCAGCGGCCACGAGGCCCGCAAAGTGTGCCATGTCGACGTGCAGATATGCGCCAACGCTGTCTGCGATTTCGCGCATTCTGGCAAAGTCGATTTGACGTGGAATGGCGGAGCCACCTGCGATTAGCATTTTTGGTTTATGCTCGTTGGCGAGGTCTTGGACTTGGTCGTAATCTAGCAGGTTATCTTGTTTGCGCACGCCGTACTGGATGGCGTTAAACCATTTGCCAGATTGGTTTGGTTTTGCGCCGTGGGTAAGGTGGCCACCTGCATCGAGCGACATGCCAAGGATGGTATCGCCAGGTTGAAGCAGCGCTTGCATCACGCCTTGATTGGCTTGCGAGCCAGAGTTTGGTTGCACATTGGCAAAGTCACAGGCGAAAAGTTCGCAGGCGCGCGAAATCGCGAGGTTTTCAGCCACGTCAACAAATTGGCAGCCGCCATAGTAACGACGCCCAGGGTAACCTTCGGCGTATTTGTTGGTCATCACGGAGCCTTGGGCCTGCATGACGGCTTTGGACACGATGTTTTCGGATGCGATCAGTTCGATCTCGTCGCGTTGGCGGCCAAGTTCGTTGGTGATGGAGCCAAAAAGCTCTGGGTCCCGAGAGGAGAGGTCTTCGGTGAAGAAGCCAGCATCGCGTACGTTTGTCATTTCGAAGATTCCTGTTGTTGGTGGGCCGTTTGGGCAGGGTATAATCGGTGTTGTCGTGCCCAGAATACCCAGATGCGACGAATTTTATATCTTGGGGGACGCAATATGGGGAATCAGCGCGTTTGCAAAGGCGCAAATGGTCGCAAAACGGTGAAATTTCAGTGTGCCATTGTATGCAGAAAATGATCGTTATCGGGTGTTTATGGGCCTTTCTGTGGGGTTTCGCTTGCGCTGCGCGGCTGGCAAGGGAATGGTGGTGCGTGAAAGATAAAGGCGCGCGAGATGCGATTTAAGAAGATCAGTTTTTTGGCAAGCAAGGCCGATATCGCACAAGAGGCGCGCGCCGCGTTGATTGGGCGTTACGGTGATGTGCCTCCCGTGCAGGCGGATTTGATTGTCGCACTTGGGGGCGATGGATTTATGCTGTCGACGTTGCATGCGACGCAAGGACTGCGTGCGCCTGTGTACGGGATGAACCGAGGCACGGTCGGGTTTTTGATGAACGAATACGCGCCAGAGGGTTTGACGGATCGTTTGGCAGACGCCGAAGAAGCGGTGATCCATCCGCTGCGCATGAAGGCGCATTGTGTTGGCGGCGAAGAGGTTGAGGCGCTGGCGATCAACGAGGTTTCGCTGCTGCGCGAAGGGCCACAAGCCGCCAAGTTGCGGATTTTGGTGGATGGCAAGGAGCGCATGGCAGAGCTGGTGTGTGATGGGGCGTTGTTGGCGACGCCTGCTGGATCGACCGCCTATAACTATTCTGCGCACGGGCCGATTTTGCCGATTGGCGCCGAGATTTTGGCATTGACGGCAGTGGCTGCATTTCGACCACGACGGTGGCGCGGGGCCTTATTGCCGATCAGCGCGAAGGTGCGCTTTGAGGTGTTGGAGCCAGAGAAACGCCCTGTTCAGGCTGTCGCGGATAGTTTTGAAGTGCGCACCGTGGAGTGGGTGGAAATTGCCAGTGCGCCCGAAGTGTCGCATCGGTTGCTGTTTGATCCTGAACACGGCCTAGAAGAGCGATTGATCCGTGAGCAGTTCGTCTGATTTTCAAATAAACGCAGGGCGCGGCGTTGTATTGCGCCGGTTGAATGGCGCGGATTTGGCGGCTTTTCAGGCTTATCGGCGCGATCCAGAGGTAGGTAAATACCAAGACTGGTCACGGATGGATGACGCTGAAGCGTTGGGGTTTCTGAACCACATGGCAGAGGTTGATTTGTTTCAGCGCGGACGTTGGTCGCAGATCGGTATTGCGCTGAACGGTGGGTTGATCGGAGACATGGGTGTTTTGTTGGATGCAGATGCGCCTGAGGCAGAAGTTGGGGTGACATTAGCGGCTAGTGCGCAACGAAAGGGGTTGGGCGAAGTCGCGGTGCGGGCGTTGTTTTCGTATTTGTTTGACGATTTAGGGTTGGAGCGCATTATTGCGGGGGCTGATCTGGAGAATGCACGTTCCATCGCGCTGATGGAACGGTTGGGGATGGAAAAGACCGGCGCGGCAAATGGCGATGTGGATTACGTGTTGCACCGTGCGAATTGAGTGCTGCGCACGTTTCTTTTGAGGGTTGAGCCAAAGGCTCAATCCCGTGTGCCGTTGGCAAGGATATTTAAGGGCCAGAAGAAGTTGGGTAGCGGTCGTCGTTAGGGTAGGCTGAGTTTTGCCATGCGGTCGCAGTCGATTGTCCAGATTTAGCCTGTAACAAAAACGGCTTGATTTGAGGCGAGCCATGTGACGAGGTTTGCGACCTCTGCGGGTGAACCTGTGCGCCACGGGGTGAACCGAGAGTTTGGATGAAGGCGGTGTTTGGGTCGGGGTCGGTTTTAAGAGGACAGCTTATAGGCGGATTGGTCGATTGGATAATACGCTTCGATTGCGGCAATGGCGATGACGCTGGCGGTTGTGCCATCCGCCGAGGGGATGTTTTGGCCCCCTTGAACGGCACTGACTTGCGCGTTTCCACGGGGCAGTTCAGCGGCGATACGCGCGGTATCGAGTGCGCTTGGATCTTGGACGCCGATGGTGACTTTGACTGTCATCATTTTGTGATCAAGGCCGAGTTCAGAAAACAGGGTGAGGGACGAGTGGCGGATGGCGTCGTTTACCGCGCGAATGGCGGCTTTGGTGTAATCAAGGCCGTAAAGATCGGTGCCAGTGCCGGTTTCTAGGATGATGCGCTGTTGTTTCATTTTGCAGGCTCCATATCAAAGGACACAACAATGGCAGCGTTGGCGATCACAGTGTGATCCGTGTTGTCTGGCTTGGCGATATCGAGGCCACCGTGGGAGGCGGTTATGGCGATTTGGCCGTAGGGGAACATGTCTTTCAGGGCGTCTGTGTCGACCTTGGCTGGGTTTTGGACGGCTATGTCGACGTCAACAATCATCGATTCTTTGGGGAAGCCAAACGCGGGCGCAACGGTTAAGGAATTGCGCCAAAGCGCGTTTTGGATCGCGCGGCGTGCGGCGGCGGTGTAATCCATGCGACGCAGGGATGTTCCGTGGCCAATTTCGAGTGCGACGCGGGTTTTGGGCATTTGATTTCCTTTGGTCGATGTTGCGCGGAGGTAACCTTAGCCAGTTTGGTTGTGCAAGGGCCGTTGGGCGAATTGTTATCGCGGTTGGTTTGGGGTAGAGCTTGAGTCTTAGAATTTTTGCGGAGTTATCATGGCGTTGAGTGCAAACGAACAGGTGCGGTATTGGGGCGTTGGGGCCGTGGTTCTGCTGTTGGCGATGTGGATGATGGGCAATGTTTTGTTGCCGTTCATCACAGGCATGGCGATTGCCTATTTCCTGGACCCAGTGGCGGACAGATTGGAAGCGGCGGGGACGTCGCGCAGTGTGGCGACGACGATAATTACGCTGGCGGCTGTGGTTGTTATTTTGCTGATGCTGGTGGTTTTGGTGCCTTTGTTGGTGCGCCAAACTGCGGGTTTCGTATCGGCTCTTCCTGAATATGTTGCGCAATTTCAAACCTTTATCCGGGCTCGGTTTCCAGAAGCGTTTCAAGAAGGGTCCGCTGTTTTACAAGGTTTAAGTTCGTTAATCGAGTTTGTGCGATCCAAGGGGGGTGATTTGGCGAATGCGTTGCTCGCGTCTGCTTTTACCATCGTGGATGTTGCGATTTTCATGGTCGTGGCACCCGTGGTGGCGTTTTATATGCTGCTAGATTGGGATCGAATGATTGCAACGATTGATGATTGGATTCCACGCGATCATTTGGAAACCGTGCGCGGATTGGCGCGCCAAGTGGACAATGTGTTGGCGGGTTTCGTGCGCGGGCAGTTGACGGTTTGCGGAATCTTAGGCGCATTTTATGCTGTGGCGCTGATGATTGTCGGGCTGCAATTTGGCGTGGTGATCGGGCTGATTGCGGGTTTGTTGACGTTTATTCCCTATGTGGGGTCTGTGATCGGTGGCGTTTTGTCGATTGGGTTGGCGCTGTTTCAATTCTGGGATGATCCGATTTGGATTGTCGCGGTGTTGGTGATTTTTGTGATTGGGCAGATACTGGAAGGCAATTTCTTGACGCCAAAATTGGTTGGCCGATCCGTTGGATTGCACCCTGTTTGGTTGATGTTCGCGCTGTCCGCATTTGGCAGTTTCATGGGGTTCACGGGCATGCTGATTGCCGTGCCAGTGGCTGCGATGTTGGGCGTGTTTTTCAGATTTGGCATTGGGCAATATCTGGGTGGGCGGCTTTATACGGGGCTGGTTGGCAAAGAAGATGACGTGAAAGACGGCACAGATGGCTGAACAACTGGTGTTCGATCTGCCTGTTGAAACGGCGTTTGGACGAGATGATTTCTTTACGTCGGCTGCAAATTCTGAGGCTGTGAGTGCAATCGAAAACTGGCGCGAATGGCCGCTTGGTAAGTTGGTTTTGGCGGGGCCTGCGGGCGCTGGAAAATCCCATTTGGCGCAAATTTGGACTGAAATATCTGGTGGTTCTGTCTTGGATGCAAGCGCGGATTGGAGCGTTGGCGGGGTTTCTGGCCCTGTCTGTGTTGAAAACCTGCACGCGATTGTCGGCAATAGAAGTGCGGAAGAAAAGCTGTTTCATTTGCACAATGTACAGGGTGAAAATGGGCGGGCACTGTTGATGACAGGGCAAGGAGCGCCGAGCAGTTGGGCGTTTGCTCTGCCAGATTTAGCGAGCCGTGTGCAGGGTAGCCACCTCGTGCAATTGGGCGCGCCTGATGATACGTTGTTGGCAGCCGTGTTGTTGAAACAATGTGGCGACCGCCAGATGCAGGTTGAACCGGGGGTCGTGGAATTTATTCTGCGCCGTGCGGAGCGATCCTTTGTTGGAATGCGCGATTTGGTTGCGGTGCTGGATCGCGTTTCGCTGCAACGCAAAAAGCCGATAGGGCAAAGATTGGTGCGCGAGATATTGGCGCAGATGGAGGAATTGGAATGAAAGACGGCGTTGTAACATCCCCTGCTGTGCAGCCAGATTTTCTGCACAATCCGATCCCTGATGCGGTAGAATTTCCCGATCTCGACATCACCAGTTCGGAGCGGTTTTTCAATCGCGAAATCAGTTGGTTGAAATTTAACACCCGCGTGCTGGAAGAAGCGCAAAATCCGCGTTTGCCTGTGTTGGAACGGGTGAAAATGCTGGCGATTTCTGGTACAAATCTGGATGAATTTTACACCGTGCGCGTGGCGGGCCTGCGCGAAATGGTGCGCAATAACATTCGCCGTCCTGCGCTGGATGGTAAAGTGCCGCAACAACAATTGGATGCGATTGACCAAGATGCGCGCGCGTTGATGCAGACGCAGCAGGATGTTTGGGTTGATCTGCAATCTGAAATGAAGCGCGTTGGCATTGATATTCTGGCGCGTTCAGAACTATCGGCTGATGATCGCGCCTATCTTAAACAGGTGTTTGTCGATCAGATTTTCCCGATCCTGACGCCGCTGGCGATTGACCCCGCGCATCCGTTTCCGTTCATTCCAAACACCGGTCTGACGCTGGCATTGGAGTTGAAACGCAAGACCGACAAGCGCGTGCTGAAATCGCTGTTGCCGATCCCGGCGCAGGTGCAACGGTTTGTGGCGCTGCCCGATGGGTTGGCTGGCACGCAGCGGCTGATCATGCTCGAGGAAGTGCTGCTGGAGTTTTTGGATCAGCTGTTCCCTGGCTATTCGATTGAGGGGCATTGTTCGTTTCGGTTGCTGCGCGACAGTGATCTGGAGTTGGAGGACGAAGCCGAGGATTTGGTGCGCGAATTTGAAACTGCGCTAAAGCGGCGGCGGCGCGGCGAGGTTATTCGCATGACGCTATCCAAGGATGCGCCAAATGGTTTGACGGATGTGATCCTCAGTTCGCTTGGTCTGACAAAAAGCGATGTAATCGAAGTGGACGGATTGCTCGGCTTGTCCGATTTGGACGCCGTGATCCTGAAAAGCCGTGGTGATTTGCAATGGCAGACGTTTAAGCCGCGGATGCCAGAACGGGTGCAGGATTTTGAGGGCGATATTTTCGCGGCGATTGATCAAAAAGACATGTTGTTGCATCACCCTTACGAAACCTTTGACATTGTTGTGGAATTTTTGCGCCAAGCGGCGCGTGACCCGAATGTCGTGGCGATTAAACAAACGTTGTACCGCACATCAAACGAAAGCCCGATTGTAGAGGCGTTGTGTGAAGCGGCGGAAAACGGGAAGTCTGTGACGGCGTTGGTGGAGTTGAAAGCGCGCTTCGATGAGGCCGCGAATATTCGCCAATCGCGGCGGTTGGAGCGGGCCGGTGCGCATGTTGTTTACGGCTTCTTGGATCTAAAAACCCACGCCAAACTGTCGACGGTGGTGCGGCGCGAAGGCGAAAAGCTGAAAACCTATACCCATTTTGGCACGGGGAATTACCATCCGATCACGGCGAAATTTTACACCGACCTGTCGTTCTTTACCTGCGACACTGAATTGGGCCACGATGCGACCAAGGTTTTTAACTACATTTCGGGGTATGTTCAGCCGCAGGGATTGAACAAACTGTCTGTGTCGCCGCTGTATTTGAAACGTGATTTACTGGCGATGATCCAAGCCGAGGCGGATGCTGTGGCTGCAGGAAACCCTGGGGTTATTTGGGCCAAAATGAACGCGCTGATTGACGGCGATGTGATTGACGCGCTGTATCGTGCATCCCAAGCGGGGGTGCAGATTGATCTGGTTGTGCGCGGTATTTGTGGGCTGCGACCGGGGATTAAGGGATTGTCGGATAATATTCGTGTTAAATCCATCGTTGGGCGGTTTTTGGAACACTCGCGGATTGTGTGTTTTGGCAATGGCGCTGGTTTGCCGAGCAAGAAGGCGAAGGTGTTTATGTCATCGGCTGATTGGATGGGGCGCAATTTGAAACGCCGCGTGGAATCTCTGGTGCCGATCACCAATCGAACCGTGCATGCGCAAATCATGAGCCAAGTCATGGCAGCGAATATGGCGGATCAGGTGAATTCGTGGGTGCTGCAACCCGATGGGTCGTACGTGCGTGATTTGGGGACGGGTAAAGATGCGTGGTTTAATTGTCATAAATTCTTTATGGAAAACCCGTCGCTGTCTGGCCGTGGTTCGGTTGGGGCCAAAGATGTGCCCAAATTGATGCATAGTGACGAGGGCTGACCGCGTGCAGATGACGACTAATTTTGCAGAGCTGAAACGGGTTGGCGTGATCGATGTTGGCTCAAACTCGGTTCGTTTGGTGGTGTTTGATGGCGCGGCCAGATCGCCTGCATATTTTTACAATGAAAAGGTGCTGTGTGGATTGGGGCGCGGCATTTCGGAAACGGGTGTTTTGCATCCAGAGGGACGCGCGCGCGCGATGCGTGCGATGGAACGATTCGCCGCCCTTGCAGCCAGTTTTGATGTTCAATCACTAAAGGCGGTTGCAACGGCAGCGGTGCGCGATGCCAGTGACGGGCCTGCGTTTTGTGCCGAGGTAAAGGCGAAAACTGGGATCGAGATCGAGGTTATTGCGGGGCGAGACGAAGCGCGTTTTGCGGCGCAAGGTGTTTTGCTGGGGCGCCCTGAAGCCACAGGTTTGGTGAGCGATATTGGCGGCGCGTCAATGGAACTGGCGGCGTTGGCGAATGGCGAAGTTGGAGCGCGGGTGACATCGCCCTTGGCCCCATTGCGGTTGGCGGATGTGAAGGGTGATGTGGATGCGTATATCCGCGATCATTTGTTGGAATTGCGCCAGAAAATGGATGGCGATTACAAAACGTTGTATTTGGTTGGGGGGTCGTACCGCGCGATTGCAAAGTTGGATATGGGGCGGCGATCCTATCCGTTAGAAGTGCTGCATGAATACATTTTGACGGTAGAAAAGCTGAGCGAAACGCTGGACTGGATTGATGGTGCAAATGCTGAGGATTTATCGGCTGCATCAAGCACAAGTGCCACCCGTTTGGCGTTGGTTCCGATGGCAGCACGGGTGTTGCGCCAAGTGATTGCGGTGTTCGGGCCAGAGCGGATTTCGGTATCGAGTTATGGGCTGCGCGAAGGCATGTTGTATGAACAAATGCCCAAAGAGTTGCGCACACGTGATCCGTTAATCGAGGCGTGTCGCGTGATGGAGCGCACCTCTGCGCGGTTCGTTGGATTTGGCGAAGAATTGGCGAAATGGGTTTCACCGTTGTTGCCCAATGATGCGTCTGTGCAGCGGTTGGTTTTGGCGGCTGGGTTGTTGCACGATGTCAGTTGGCGATCAGACCCGAGTTCGCGCGCAGAGGAGTGTTTTGACAATGCGATGCGCGGCAACCTTGGGGCGATTGGGCACAAAGGGCGGGTTTTGTTGGCGATGGCACTGCTGCATCGGTATCGCAAAAGCGGGAAGATCGAAAAGTACAAAACGCTGAAGGCATTGTTGAATGACGATGAGCAAAAATCATCTTGGGTTATCGGGCAAGCTATGCGGTTGGGCGCGTCATTGGCGGGCGGAGATGCGCGTGTTCTTGCGGGCGCTGAGCTGGTTCAATCAACCGACGTGTTGGAGTTGCGTTTGCAGGCGGACATCGCGCGGTTTAGTGGTGAAATTGTTGAAACACGGCTCGCTGAATTGGCCCAATCTATGGGGCGAGAGGCCAAGTTGACGGTTTTATAACCCGTCCGTGTGCAGGGCCGCCCAACGCGCGCGGAGTTCTTTTGATTTGCCTGAAAAATTGCCGCCCGGTTTGATTTTTGGATGATTTGCAAGACGATCAAGGCGAAAGTGCCTGAAATCATTGCGCAATTCACACCATGCGGGCATTACAATGACCTCTGAATAATAGATGATGGAAATGGGGCAGACGGTGCGATCCGTTTCGACCCCGTCAGAATCGCGGTAAGTGATGCAAAGTTTCATTTCTTCGCGGATGGCTTTGCGGATTTCAGACAGGTCGATGCCTGTGGGTTCCTCTGCGCCCCAAGTGGAAGAGAAAAGCGTTTGGGAAAGCGGTGTGGCTTCGGCGATTTTGGCGGCGGCGCGATTGGCTGCTTTCTGCAGGGATTTGTCCCCTGTTCGCGCGATCATCGACAACCCGACAGTGATGGCCTCGGCCTCTTCGACGTCGAAATTTAGCGGTGGCAGATCATAGCCTTTGCGCATGACGTAACCGATGCCAGCCGCGCCTTCTACGGGGACGCGCATGGATTGCAGCGTGGCGATATCGCGGTAAATCGTGCGCGGCGTGACCTCTAATTCCGTCGCGAGTTGTGCAGCCGTCATCGGTTGCGTCGCGCTGCGCAACGCTTGGATGATTTCGAACATGCGGGACGAGCGGGGCAATTCGGTTTCCTTTTTTCTTGCCGATATCATAGGACTACTGACAACCTGTTGTCAGTAGGGTTTTGGTAGAACTGCGATCAACAAAGGAGTGTTCGATGGACCGAAAATATTTGGTTGGCGTGGTTTTGGTGGCGGTTTCGGCGGTGATCTGGTCAAGCGCGGGGATTTTTACGCGCGGGGTCGCAGCAGATGCTTGGGCGGTGATTTTCTGGCGCGGTGTCGCGGCGGCAGGATTCACGTTGGCGTATTTGATGTTGCGCGGTGTGTTGGCCAAAGAAATCCGACAATTTACGGGGCCGTCGCTGTTGATCAGCGTGTTGGGGGCATCTGGTACGGCGGCGTTTATTCCTGCATTTAAGTTGTCATCAGTGGCAAATGTTGCCGTGATTTGGGCCGCGGCGCCATTTTTGGCGGCCGCATTGGCCTGGATATTCTTGCGTGAACGCCCTGCGACGCGCGTGGTTTTGGCCAGCGCCGCGACGTTTGGCGGTGTGCTTATTTTGGCGTGGGGCAGTTTGCGCAGCGGTTCTGTGATCGGGGATTTGCTGGCGTTGTGGATGACGTTGATGATGTCTTCGGTTTTTGTGGTGTATCGACGCTGGCCCGAAACGCCTGCGGGATTTCCGACAGTGATGGCGTCGTTGTTTTTGCTGCCATTCGCTTATGCTTTTACGGATGTCGCGTCCATGCCAGCGAATGAAATCTGGATTTTGGTTGCGTTTGGGGCGGTGTTTTCAATGGCCTCCGTTCTGATGTTTGAAGGTGCGCGGCGCATTCCATCTGCCGAGGTGGCGCTGATTGGCACGTTAGAAACACCCCTTGCGTTTGTGTTGGCATTTTTGATTTTGGGCGAAGTTCCACTGAATGCGACATTGATTGGCGGCGCGATCATATTTGTATCTGTTGTTTGGGCGCAGGGGCGTGCGTTCAAAGAATAGGACGTATTGCGCCTTGGGGGCGTTTGGCCTAGAGGTTTGAGCGATCAAGAATTGGAGCCAACCCCATGCGTATGTCCCGTTATTTCCTGCCAGTGTTGAAAGAAGACCCAAGCGAGGCATCCATCGTAAGCCACCGTTTCATGCTGCGTGCTGGCATGATCAAACAGGCGAGCGCTGGGATTTATTCTTGGCTGCCGATGGGGTTCAAGGTTCTGCGCAAGATTGAAAATATCGTGCACGAAGAACAGGCGAAAGCGGGCCATATGCCGATGCTGATGCCGACCATTCAATCCGCAGATTTGTGGAAGGAATCTGGCCGCTATGATGATTACGGCGAGGAAATGCTGCGCATCAAAGACCGCCATGGCCGTGATATGTTGTTCACGCCCACGGCTGAAGAATTGATCACGGATATCGTGCGCAATAATGTGAATTCGTACAAAGATTTGCCGCTGACGATGTACCAAATTCAGTGGAAATTCCGCGATGAGCGCCGTCCTCGTTTTGGGGTGATGCGCGGGCGCGAGTTTTATATGAAAGACGGGTATAACTTTGATCTGACCAAAGAGGACGCGTTGCATGCATATAACCGCCATCTGGTGTCGTATCTGCGGACGTATGAGCGGATGGGTTTGCAAGCTATTCCGATGCGCGCAGACAGTGGCCCGATTGGCGGGGATTACACGCACGAGTTTTTGGTGCTGGCCGAAACAGGCGAATCCGAAGTGTTTTATGACAGTTCAGTGACGGATTTGACCTTTGGTGATCGCGACATTGATTTTGACGATGTGGCACAGTGCCAATCCGTTATGGATGAGTTCACAACCAAATATGCCCGCACGGATGAAACCCATGATGAGGCATTGTTTAACGAGGTTCCAGAAGAGCGGCGCAAATCTGCGCGCGGTATCGAAGTTGGGCAAATCTTCTATTTCGGCACGAACTATTCGGACAAACTGAATGCAACAGTGCAGGGGCCAGACGGTAAGCCAGTTGCGTTGCATATGGGCAGCCACGGCATTGGTGTGTCACGGTTGTTGGGTGCAATTATCGAAGCCAGCCACGACGATAAGGGCATCATTTGGCCCGAAGGCGTGACGCCGTATCATGTGGGTATTGTGAACCTGAAACAGGGCGACGAAGAGGCCGACGGCGCCTGCGAAGCCTTGTACAAAGAGTTCACGGCTGCTGGGTTAGAGCCGCTCTATGATGATCGCAAAGAACGGGCGGGCGGCAAGTTCGCAACAATGGATTTGATCGGATTGCCTTGGCGCATTACAGTAGGCCCAAGAGGTTTGAAAAATGGTGTGGTCGAGCTTACCTCGCGCAAGACGGGGGAAAGTGTAGAGATGGCACCAGCAGAGGCAGTGGCCCGTGTGAAAGAAATTTACGCGAGCCTATAAAACAGGCGGTCCGATGGGACGAATTATCAACTTTTGCGGTGGGGCGGTCATGCTGGTCGGTGCATCGCAGTTCCCCGAATTTTCGCAGCAATATGTGCAGCGTTTGGGTGGAGCCGTTGATGAATTGCGTCTTGTGGCAGCGGATTTTGACAAAAGTGCGCAGGGTGTTGAATTGACCCGCGAAGAGGCGTTGGCTTCGATGACGGGAAACGATTTTCAAAAGGCGCGGCGCAGAGATATGATCCGCAGTTTCAAACGACTGTACCGTTTGGAAAGCGATCTGATCATGCTTGAAGGCGCGAATGCCTTTACGCGGTTGCGTCACGTTGTACGGTTTTCGGATACGGGTATTGTCGCCCGCGCTTGGGACGCGTATCGCCCAGCAATACCTGTTGATTTTGACGGGCTGATCTTTGCGATCGGTGGGTTTTTGGCAGGATTTGGTGTTTTTGGCGGTCTTGGCGCAGTGTTTGGCCGCAAAAAACGAAGAGTTAAGGAATTGAGCGCATGAGCACGACGGCCCCTTTTGCCCGTTTTGAATGGATGATTGCTTGGCGGTATTTACGGGCCAAACGCCGCGAAGGTGGCGTGTCTGTGATGACGTGGATTTCGCTGATCGGGATCACACTGGCGGTGGCGGCGTTGATCGTAACGCTGGCAGTGCGCACGGGATTTCGTGTGGAGTTTACCAACACGATTTTGGGCGCGAACCCGCATGCGACGGTTTATGTTTCGCCGCACCTTGATGACGAAGGGCGTACCGTAAACACGTTCACGAATTACGATGCGATTGCGAAATCTATACGCGATGTGCCGGGCGTGACCCGTGTTGCCCCGATTGTGAACAGCCAAGTGATGGCAACGCAAAATGGCAAGAATGCGGGTGTGCAGGTTATCGGGATTTCGCTGGATGATTTGCGCACGATCCCGTTGATCAAAGATCCTGAAACGCAAATTGGGAACATCGACAGCTTTAACAAAGGTGTGGCGATAGGGGTTGGCATTGCGCGTGATTTGAACATCGCGCTTGGGGATAAGATCACATTGATATCCCCTGACGGGGTGAAATCGCCGTTTGGGGGAACCAGTCCGCGGGTTGGCTCGTATGATGTGGTCTATATTTTTGGGGTAGGGCGCTATGACATTGATAAAATTCGGGTTTATATGCCGCTGAGTGAGGCGCAAACCTATTTCAATCGCGACGGTGTTGTGGATGAGTTCGAAGTGCAGATTGGCGACCCTGATCAAATTGCAGAATTTGTTGATCCGTTGTCGGCGTCTGTTGGGCCGAATTCATTGGTCTGGACGTGGAAAAATGCAAACGGCTCGTATTTGAAAGCATTAGAAGTAGAAGACCGCGTGATGTTTTTGATCCTGTCGATACTGGTCGGAATTTCCACGCTGAATATCGTGTCTGGTTTGATCATGTTGGTAAAAAACAAAGGCCGCGATGTGGGTATTTTGCGCACAATGGGGTTGAGCCAAGGGTCGATCATGCGCGTCTTTTTCATTTGCGGCGCGTCCATTGGTGTGGTCGGAACGGTTGCTGGCGTTGTCATTGGCTGTGTGTTTGTGCAATTCGCGCTGGAACCTATCGGTGCTGAGGTTTGGCAATCTTCGCGGTATTTGCTGTCGGATTTGCCCGCGAAATTGGAACTAGCGGATGTTTTGAAATCTGTGACGTTATCGTTGTTCCTGTCGTTTGTGGTGACGATTTTCCCTGCAAGACGCGCTGCACGGATGAACCCAGTTGAGGCGCTACGTTATGAATGATGTGTGGAGCCAAGATCAGATGCAAATCGGTGCCACTGCTGTTTGGGGCAAACAAGTTTACCCTTTAGGTGAGGCGTTGCGATATGAATGATGCACTAAAACTTTCAGGGATCACCAAAGGGTATAACCTTGGAACGCCAACCGAGGTTCGCGTTTTGAATGGTGTGGATTTCACGCTGGCCGCTGGTGAAGTGGTGGCGATGGTTGCGCCCTCTGGTGCGGGGAAATCGACGTTGCTGCATATCGCAGGTTTGCTTGATACGCCGGATGTTGGCTCGGTAGAAATTGATGGCGTTGCCGTTGGTGGCAGTGATCGCGCGCGCACAAAATTGCGCCGCCAAGATGTTGGTTTTGTGTATCAATTTCATCATCTGTTGCAGGAGTTTACCGCGCTGGAAAACGTGGTTTTACCGCAACTGGCGAATGGTATTTCGCAAAAGGATGCGGCGGCCCACGCAATGGATTTGATGGAAACCGTCGGTCTGACAAATCGTGTGGGGCATCGCCCAGCGGAACTGTCTGGCGGTGAACAACAGCGGGTGGCGTTTTGTCGTGCGCTGGCCAATAAGCCGCGTGTTTTGTTGGCGGATGAACCTACAGGCAACCTTGATCCTGGTACGTCGGACACGGTGTTTGCAGCGTTGATGGCGCTGGTGCGCGGGTCGGGCATGTCGGCGTTGATTGCCACCCATAATCTCGAGCTGGCGGGGCGCATGGATCGCATGGTTCGTCTTGATGCAGGCGTTTTGTCCGCGGCTTGATCCGAGCACCGTGCTGCCCAAAAAATTAGAACGTTGCTTTTTTACAGCCTTTGCACTCGCCATTCGCGAAATGAGGGCGTAGGGGTTCAGTATGCAGACCAATATTGTAAAAGTTCTAGACGCCCATACGCTGCCCATTTGGCGGCGTCCTTGGGTATTGCTCGGTGTGATGGCATTTGTGATGCCATTGGCGTTCTCGACATGGCTGGCTTTGCTAAACAATTATGCCGTGGAGATTATCAATTTTGATGGCAGTGATATCGGGTGGTTGCATTCGGTGCGCGAAATTCCGGGATTTCTGGCGGTCGGCGTGATTTACGTGTTGTGGTATGTACGCGAACAGGCGCTTGCGGTTGTGTCTTTGCTGTTGCTCGGCGTAACCGTTGCCGTCACCGCGTGGTTTCCTACTCTTGGTGGTTTGTTGATGACCACATTGATCGGGTCTATCGGGTTTCATTACTATGAAACTGTAAAAATGTCGCTGGAATTACAATGGATTAAGAAGGAACGCGCGCCGCAGGTTTTGGGGTGGTATGTGGCTGTTGGCTCCGCCGCCAGCCTGATAGCTTACGGCGGCATAATGCTGGTTTGGAAGGTTCTGGGCTGGGATTACAACACGATTTATTTGGCGGGCGGCGGCATCGCCGTAGCGCTTACGTTGTTCTGTTGGTTTGCCTATCCAACCTTCGAAGCACCGGTAAAACAACACACGCAGATGGTGTTTCGGGCGCGGTATTGGTTGTATTATTCACTCCAAGCAGCATCAGGCGCGCGCCGTCAGATTTTTATGGTATTTGCGGCGTTTATGATGGTCGAGCGGTTTGGGTTTGAAGTGCACGAAGTGACCGCGTTGTTTTTGATCAATTATGTGGCGAATATGATTTTCGCCCCGATGATGGGCGGCTTTGTAGCCCGTGTCGGTGAAAGAAATGCGCTGGCGTTTGAATACTTCGGATTGATCATCGTGTTCTGTGCCTACGGTGGGATTTACATGTTTGGATGGGGTGTTGTTGTGGCATCCTGTTTGTACGTGATTGACCATCTGTTCTTTGCTCTGGCGTTCGCGCAAAAAACGTATTTCCAGAAAATTGCAGACCCAGCGGATATTGCGCCAACTGCGGCGGTGGCCTTTACGATCAACCATATCGGGGCGGTCTTATTGCCTGCTGTGCTGGGGTATTTGTGGCTGATTTCACCCGCTGCGGTTTTTGTGTTTGCTGCGTCCGTTGCGTGTATTTCATTGGCCCTTGCGCTGATGATCCCGCGCCACCCCGTTGCGGGCAACGAGACTATTTTTGCCAAACGCTTGGCCCCACAGGCTGGCGAGTAAATGGCAGTAATGGGTGACAAGGCGCGGTTCTTGACGGGATCGACGATGAACCACGTCGTGGTGATGACGCTGACGGGTTCGCTCGGTCTGGTGTTCATGTTTTTGGTGGATGTGACCACGCTGTTTTGGGTTAGCCGTTTGGGTGACGAAGCCTTGATGGCTGCGCTGGGATTCGCGTGGACCATTCAGTTTTTCACCATTTCCACAGGCATCGGATTGATGATCGCCAGCATGGCGTTGGTGTCGAAATCGATCGGGCAGGGCAAGCTGGAATTGGCGCGCCAACAAACAACGTCTGCCGCGCTGTATACCTTTGTGTTTCAGGTGTTTACCGCAGGCGTGGTGATCTATTTTCGCCGCGAGATTTTGGCCTTTGCGGGGGCCGAAGGGCGAACCCTTGAGGATGCCGCGCGGTTCCTGACGATATCAGTTCCGAGCCTGCCATTTATGGCGCTGGGGATGGTTGGATCGGCGGTTTTGCGATCCATTGGCGATGCGGTGCGATCCATGTCGGTGACGATGTCTGCGGGGCTGGTGGCGATGGTGATTGATCCGCTGTTTATCCTTGGATTCGGTTGGGGTTTCGAAGGGGCAGCGTGGGGCATTGTTGTGTCGCGCACGGTTTCCGCGATCCTTTCGATTTGGTTTGTGATGCGGGTGCACGATATGGTTGGGCCCGTGTCGCGTGAGGCATTGCGCACCCTGTTCAAACCGTTTTTGGCCATCGCGATCCCCGCAGTGATGACCCAGCTTTCCACACCGTTTGGGAATTACTTGCTGACGAAAGTTATTAGTGCCTACGGCGACGGAGCAGTCGCGGGTTGGGCGGTTGTCAGCCGCATTGCAGTGCTGGCCTTTGGCGGGATATTTTCGTTGTCAGGGGCGATCGGTGGGATAATCGGGCAGAACTTTGGCGCGGGCCAGATGGATCGCGTGAAGCAAACCTACAAAGATGCGCTGATTTTCTGTGCAATTTATACGGTGCTGTCTTGGGGCATACTGGCGCTTGTGCGCAATCCTGTGGCTGGGCTGTTTGGGCTGGATGGCCTGTCGCGTGAGGTGTTCCTTGCGTTCATGCTGATCGGGGCAGGCGGGTACATGTTTGCGGGCGCGTTGTTTGTATCAAACGCGGCGTTCAACAATTTGGGCAAGCCGATCTATTCCACGTTCTGCAATTGGTTCCGTGATGGGATCCTGATTTACCCGTGCTGCGTGATAATGGGCTGGTGGATGGCGGCACCCGGCGTTGTGTACGGGCAGGCGCTCGCGGCGATACTGGCAGGGTTGGCAGCGATGATTTGGGGTTGGCGGTTTGTCAACAAATTGGCGGTGCGATAACTTGTTTTAACCCAGAAAACCCCACAGCAATGTAAGTAAAGCCTATCTATGAGTTTTGCATTTTACAGCGGTTTCATTGGGAGCAAGCCCAGACACGGGTTTTACATTCTGGGCCATACTCGCGGCAATATTTCAGGGCGATATTTTCTGCCTCATTGCGCGATTGGGCAACACCCCAACCCCAAGCCCCGTCACTGGCGACAGCCATTGATCCGCAGGCATTGAAAAATGTTTTGATTTCCGTGCAATCAAACTCGCAGCCTTCTTTGGCGGCTTCGCGGGCAAGGTGTTCGGTTGACATGCTGTGGGACCAACCGTACGCGCCACCAGGTCCAAATGCGACGGCCCCCCAACATTGCTGCAATCCACAGTCTGTGGCCTGCGCGAATGATCCGGTCATTGTGGCCAAAGTAATTCCAAGTAACGCTGCTTTCGTTTTCATAGTGAACCCCAATATCAATACAATATTTGGCCAGTATTGCGCAGATTTTTAAAATTTCCAAATCGGTTTTTGGGGGACGAAGGCAAGAGGTGGAATTAGTGCCATTTTGGCGGCAGGTTAGGGTGCGCGATACCTTGTTTTGTGGCCCTGTGCGGGTTAGATGTTGGGTAACGAATTTCAAAGGAGAGCAGAAATGTTGAAGGGTTTGGGCGGACTTGGCGATATGGCCAAGATCATGAAACAGGCGCAGGAAATGCAAGGCAAAATGGCCGATGCGCAAGCAAAACTGGATGAGCTGACCACCACGGGCGAAGCGGGCGCGGGCATGGTTACAGTGACCGTAAGTGCCAAGGGCGACGTGAAGGGGATCGAGATTGATCCGTCCTTGTTTGTGCCATCTGATAAAGAAGTTGTGGAAGATTTGATCATTGCGGCGATCAAAGACGGGCAGGCCAAAGCCGCCGTTTTGCAGCAAGAAGAAATGGGCAAAGTCACCGAAGGGTTGAACCTGCCCGAGGGAATGAAGCTGCCGTTTTGAGCAGTAACAACCAAGAAATTGATGCGCTGATCACGTTGCTGGCAAAGCTGCCGGGGATGGGGCCGCGCTCTGCGCGCCGTGCGGTTTTGCATTTGATCAAAAAGCGGGCGTTGTTGCTGACGCCGCTGGCCGACGCGATGTTTGCGGTGGCGGCGAGTGCGCGCGAATGTGTGGTTTGCGGGAATATCGGAACGCGCGATCGTTGTGATGTGTGCGATGATCAACGACGCGGCAATGGGCAGATTTGTGTTGTCGGGGACGTTGCCGATTTATGGGCGATGGAGCGCACGGCGGTGTTTAAAGGGCGGTACCATGTTTTGGGCGGCTCGCTGTCCGCGCTCGATGGTGTGGGACCAGAGGAACTGCGGATTCCCTCGTTGATTTCACGGGTTCTGAGCGAAAAAATTACTGAGGTGATTTTAGCACTGAATGCCACGGTGGATGGACAAACAACGGCGCATTATATCGCGGATCAGTTGGAAGAAGCCGGCGTTGCGGTCACCTCATTGGCGCAAGGTGTGCCGATTGGTGGCGAGTTGGACTATCTGGATGACGGAACGATTTCGGCGGCGTTGAATGCGCGAAAAGCGGTGTAATAGGTTGGCTTTGCTTTCTTAAGCAAAACGACCTGCCGTCCTATCTGGATAAGATAAGGTTCCACTGCGGGAAAGCCTTTGATTCAAAACGGCTTACAGGCTGACTTTTAGGCTGCTTAGGCCGTGAAAGTGGTAAGTGTTGGCGTATTTCGGCTGTTCGGCTAGTGCCATGTTCGGGCAGCGATCAAACAAGATTTTCAAAGCGATTTGCAGTTCTAGGCGAGCCAGCGGTGCGCCGATGCAAAAATGCATTCCCGCACCAAAGGACACGTGGGTGTTTTTCGCGCGGTTTGGATTGAAAACCTCAGGATTTTCAAAAACCTGCGCGTCGCGGTTGGCGCTGGCCAGAAGGCACGCGACGGTATCGCCGCGTTTGAACGTGTGGCCGAATGCTGTGCAATCCGATTTGGCGTGGCGCTCGAACAGGTGCAGGGGGGGATCAACGCGAAGGGTTTCCTCGATCCCTGCATCGGTTGGTTCGGTTTCCGTTTCGAGGAAAAGTTTGGTGGCATTGGCAAGCGCGTGAACCGTTGCTTCGTGCCCAGCGTTGAGGAGTAGGATGCAGGTTGAAGTGAGTTCTGGGCCTGTGAGCAGGTTGTCTGTGGCGGCGACGAGCGCGGAGATGAGATCCTCGCGCGGGTGTTTTCGGCGATCCGTTTGCAGGTCTGTCAGGTAGGCGGCGAACTCCGGGCTTGCGGTTGCGGCGGCGGTTTCATCTGCCCGAGTGCGATTGGCCTGATACATCGCGACCATTTTGTGCGACCAGTCCAGCAGCAGCGGCGCGTCTTGTTCGGGTGCGCCGATGAGGCGGGCAATGATGGTGACGGGGATTGGCGTGCAAAACGCGGGGAGCAGATCGGGGGCCGCGTCGAAATTGTCGATAAGGGAATTGGAGAGGGACTCTATATCGGGCGCGAGGGATTTAATGCGGCGCGAAGTGAAGGCGCGCAGAACCGAAGTGCGTAGTTTTGTGTGTTTGGGTGCATCGAGTTCCAGCATCGAATGGGCTTCGATATCCATGAAAGGTTGGATGTGGGCAGGGATCGGTTTCGCGAATTCTGTCGGGATTTCGCGGCCCCAGTTTTTATCGCGCAGGAAGTGGTTCACGGCGGCGTGGCTGGTTGCGCAGACGCGGTTGTAATCGGCCCAGAAGATCAGGTCACCAGTGGCGCGGGCGCGTTCGTAAAACGGGTAAGGGTTTTGAACGAAGGACGGGTCTGTTGGGGATTGGGTGAGGGTTTTCATGTGCGCATCTGGAACCAGTTGGACGTTCGGAATTGGATATTTTTAGCCAGAAGAAGGTGGGGGCTGCGCGTGTTAGGCACAGCCCGTTTGTTTATTTTGCAGCCGTAATCATGATTTCAACTTTGAAACCAGCTGTTGCGAGGTGCGCGGAGCCAGCGGCGCGGCCCGGTTCGTTGCCTTTGGACACCCAACCATCCCAAACGGCGTTCATTTCGGCAAAGTCGGACATATCATCGAGCCAGATTGTCGCCATGAGGATTTTGGATTTGTCTGAGCCTGCTTCGGCCAGCAGATCGTCGATCTGTTTGAGGATGCCTGTGGTTTGCGCGGTGACGCTTTCGCCCTCGGCGGCGACTTGACCAGCGAGGTAAATTGTGTCGCCGTGCACGACCATTTGGGACATGCGGCCATTGGAGTGGGAACGTGTGATGTTGGACATTTAGGAGTTTCCTTTTGGTGGTGATTTCGGGGGAGCATAGCCGCGATTTGATTGGCGCGCGAGGGGTTAAGTGAGGGCTTGGGCCAGTGTGGCGAGCGCGATAGCGGTGATCAAGATGAGGAAGACTGGACGCAGGTTTAGATGCGCAAAGCGTTTGAACAGATGCGTGCCTGTGATGACGCCGAGGATAAGTGCAGGGGCGGCAAGAAGCGCGTGTGCAAACACGGAAGCGGTGGCAAGGCCGAGGAAAATGTAGCTGGTGAGAGAGAGCAGAATGAGCGCACCTGCCAGCAAGATGATGTTGGCGCGTGTGGTGGTGGCGGTGTCGTTTCGTGCAATCATGGCGACGGCGAAAATGGGGGAGGCGATGGCGGTGAGCCCTTGGGATGTGCCTGCAAGTGCGCCTGCCAGAAGCGTGGTGCGCGGGGTCATTAGATTGGCGAGGCGGGATTGTTTGATCAGCAAGATCACGGCGATCAGCACGATGAGGGAGAGTGCGATTTTCATCGGTTTTGGGTCGATGAGCGTGAGAAGGCCTGCGCCGAGGGGGACACACAGCAGAAACATGGCGAGCATGGGTAGGATCGTCGGGCGGTGTGCGGCGCGGATGGCGGCAGGCAGCAGGTAGAGGACAACGGGGATTTCAATGAGGACTTCGATCACTACTGCGGCGGCGGGGCCATAGAGGTAGGCGAGGGTTGGCACGGCGATGAGGGCCGAGCCAAAGCCTGTGAAGCCGCGAATGATGCCTGCGACAAAGATGATGAACCACAAGAACAACAGGGCGCCGTCAAACGCGATGGGCGTGCCGAGCAGGGTAATCGTGTCAGGCATGACCCGATGTGGTGGCCAGCGCCTGTTCGAAGTCGGCGATCAGGTCGTCGATGTGTTCAATCCCGATGGACATGCGCAGCAGGTTTTCGGGAATACCGCTGTCAGGGCCAGCCACCGTGCGGCGATGTTCGATCAGGGATTCGACGCCGCCAAGGGATGTGGCGGGGATGAACAGGTTGGCTTTTTTGGCCATTTCGAGCGCGCGGCCCGCGTTGCCGTTGATGAGGATCGACATCATGCCGCCGAAACCGTTTTTCATTTGTTTGGCGGCAACGTCGTGGCCTGTGTGAGTTGGCATGCCGGGGTAGAGGACGGCTTCGACGTCTTTGTGGGCAGCAAAATGGGTGGCAAAGCGCATCGCGTTTCGGGAACACTGGGCGTAGCGGATGTGGAGTGTGCGTAGCGAACGGATGAGAAGCCATGCTTCGAATGCGGGAAGGATGGTGCCTTGGAAGCCGCGCACATCGCGGATTTCTGTCCATAGGTTCAGGTCTGCGCGCGCAGAGAGAACGCCTGCGGTGAAATCGGAGTGGCCGCCCATGTATTTGGTGGCGGAATGGAAGGAAATGTCTGCGCCAAGGTCGAGCGGTTTTTGCGTGCAGGGCGGGGCAGCGGTGCTGTCGACCATCAGGACTGCGCCAGCGGCATGGGCCAGTTCGGCGGCGGCGGCGATGTCTGTGATGGACCAATCGCCGTTGGCGGGGGTTTCGATCCAGACGAGTTTGGTTTTGCCCGGTTGGATTTGTGCAGCCAGCGCGTCGATGTCGCCTGCTGGGAAATGATCGAGTGCAATGACGCCGCGTGATGCTTGGCGTTGCAGCCACTGTGTGCCGATGTGGTACATCATGCCTTGGGCGACGACGTGGGCTTGGGGTGGCAGAGATTCGACCACTGCGACGGATGCGGACATGCCTGAATTGAACAGCAGGCTCTCATCGCCGTCTTCTAGCGTGGCGATGATATCTTCGGCGTGGGCGGTTGTGGGGCCAGAATAGCGGGCGTAAATGTAGCCATCGCGCAGCTCGTAGTTTTCATCGCGCGCGAAGGTCGATGTGGCCAACATTGGCGGCACAACGGAGCCTGTTGCTTCGTCGATGTGACGAAGCGCTTGGGCGGCGAGGGTTTCTGGCGCGAGGGCGTTTTTCTTCACGGGTTAGTTTCCGCGATACGGTTCGACGTATTGCAGGGCCATGTCCCAGGGGAAGAAAATCCATGTGTCTTGGGACACGCCTGTGATGAAGGTGTCCACTTGCGGTTCCCCTTCGGGTTTGGCGTAGACGGTGGCGAAATGGGCGTTGGGGTAAAGTTCGCGCACCAATTCCAGTGTTTTGCCAGAATCCACCAGATCGTCCACGATCAAGATTCCCGTGCCATCGCCCATCATGTCGCTGTCTGGTGATTTGAGAACCTTTGCTTCGCGGCGTTGGTTCGCAGCCCCGCCGCCTGCGTGGTAGGACATGACCGAAATCGTGTCGACTTTGCGGATATCAAGTTCGCGCGCGACGATCATTGCAGGGGCCATGCCGCCGCGTGTGATGGCCACGACTGCACGCCAATCGCCGTTGTCGGGGCCTTTGCCATCGAGCCGCCACGCAAGGGCGCGGCTGTCGCGATGAATTTGATCCCACGAGATGTGGAAGCCTTTTTCGTGGGGGAGACGGTTTTCAGACATGGCAGCAGAGACTCGCATTAAGAGATGTTGTTGGGCGTTGATACTATGGAGGGCGAGCCGTGGGAAGGGGGTTGAGTTTATACGTGGGTCGCGGTAGATAGCATTACGTTAGCGATAACGTAACTATCAAGCGAGGACCGCCAGATGACCCTGAACGCCACATTGAACGAAGTCACGATGCGTATTGTTGCGCGATCTGCAGAGGCGCGGGCCAAGTATTTGGCGCAAATGGCGGCGGCGCGATCCGAGGGGCCAAAGCGCGCGCATTTATCCTGTGGGAATCAAGCCCATGCCTATGCCCCGATGGAGGGCGACAAGGATGCGCTGGCCGTTGGACGTGGGGCGAATGTGGGAATTATCACGGCGTACAATGATATGTTGTCTGCGCATCAGCCGTTTGCGAGCTATCCTGATCACATCAAGGATGCCGTGCGATCTGTTGGGGCAACCGCGCAGGTGGCGGCGGGTGTTCCTGCCATGTGTGATGGGGTGACGCAGGGCCAAGACGGGATGGAGTTGTCGCTGTTTTCGCGCGATGCCATTGCGATGTCAGCGGCGATTGGGCTGTCGCACAATGTATTTGATGCAACCGTGTATCTGGGTGTGTGCGATAAGATCGTGCCTGGACTGGTGATTGCAGCCGCACGGTTTGGGCATTTGCCCGCTGTGTTTTTGCCTGCGGGGCCGATGCCGTCTGGCATGGGGAACGATGAAAAAACGCAGGTTCGTAAGGATTTTGCCGAAGGGAAATGTGATCGCACGGCCCTGATGGCGGCGGAAATGGCGAGCTATCATGGGGCGGGGACGTGTACGTTTTACGGCACGGCGAACACGAACCAGATGTTGATGGAGTTCATGGGGCTGCATTTACCAGGCAGCAGTTTTGTTGCGCCAAACACGCCGATGCGCGATGCGCTGACGACGGAAGGCGCGAAGATTGCGGCTGGTTTAAGCGATTTGGGCAGTGGTTACACGCCTGTGAGCGATATTTTGGACGAGAAAGCCTATGTGAACGGGATTGTCGGGCTGATGGCGACGGGGGGATCGACGAACCTGTTGATCCATCTGATCGCGATGGCGCGTGCCAGTGGGGTCGTGCTCGATTGGCAGGATTTTCAGGATATTGCGGATGTGGTGCCGTTGTTGACGCGGATTTATCCAAATGGGTTGGCGGATGTGAACCATTTCCATGCAGCTGGTGGCCTTGGGCTGGTTATTCGCGAATTGCTGGGCGCTGGGTTGTTGCACGGCGATACGCAAACGGTGGTTGGGCGTGGGTTGGCGCGGTACACGCAGGAACCGAAGTTGCGCGATGGGGCGTTGGTTTGGGAAGACGGCGTGAGTGCGTCGTTGAACGACAAGATTATCGCCACGGTTGAAACGCCATTTCAAGAGACGGGCGGTTTGTCTGCGCTGACGGGGAATTTGGGGCATGGAGTGATGAAAACCTCGGCTGTGGTTCCAGAACGTCGTGTGATGCGCGCGCCGTGTCGGGTGTTTCATGATCAGGCGTCGGTTTTGGCCGCGTTTCGCGCCGGTGAATTTACCAGCGATGTGGTTGTGGTTGTGCGCTATCAGGGGCCAAAGGCGAACGGGATGCCAGAGTTGCACGGGTTAACGCCCTGTTTGACGGTTTTGCAGGATCGCGGGATCAAGGTTGCGTTGGTCAGTGACGGGCGCATGTCGGGTGCATCTGGTAAGGTGCCAGCTGCCATTCACGTAAGCCCAGAAGCATTGGACAACGGGCCGATTGCGTATTTGCGCGATGGTGATGTTGTGAGCGTGGACGCTGTGAATGGTATTTTACAGGCAGATGATCCAGCAATTTTTGAGCGGGACATTCAGCACCCAGATATGACGGGGGCTGTTGGAGTCGGGCGTGAACTGTTTGCGCTGTTTCGGGGTGCCACAGGGGCGGCGCGTGACGGTGCAAGTGTTTTTGAATTTTAAAGAGAGGGTGACAAGATGATTACCGCAAAAGAAGCAAGTGTTCGCACGCTCGAGATTTGCAACATGGCGCCAGTGGTTCCTGTTCTGGTTGTACATGACGTAAGCACGGCGTTTGATCTGGGGACTGCACTAGTTGCGGGGGGATTACCCGCGCTGGAGGTCACATTGCGTACAGATGGCGCGCTTGAGGTGATTGCAGAGATGGCGAAGATAAAGGGCGGTGTTGTCGGGGCTGGGACGTTGTTAACGCCGCAAGATGTTCGAAATGCAAAGGCGGCAGGGGCGGTTTTCGGTGTTTCACCCGGCGCAACAGACGCGTTGATTGCTGCGTGTGAGGCGGAAGGCCTGCCCTTGTTGGCAGGTGCTGCCACCGCAACGGAGGCGATGGCGCTTTTGGAAAAGGGATACAGCGTTCAGAAGTTTTTCCCAGCCGAAGCATCTGGCGGGGCAAGATCGCTCGGTTCCTTGGCGTCACCTTTGCCCCAAATTACGTTTTGTCCGACGGGTGGGATTTCGCCAACGAACGCAAATGACTACCTTGCGTTGCCGAATGTGAAATGTGTTGGGGGGTCTTGGGTCGCGCCATCGGATGCGATCGCGGCGCGAGATTGGGACGCGGTTGAGGCCTTGGCCAAATCCGCGTCACAGCTTTGATCGTTATTTGCGCCCAGTCACCACATCAATGTCAGGGGCGTCTTCGGCCTTCATTCCGACAACGTGATAGCCAGCGTCCACGTGGTGGTTTTCACCTGTGACGCCTGATGACAGATCTGAACACAGGTACATGCCTGATTTGCCCACATCATCTGTTGTCACGTTGCGACGCAGAGGCGAGTTCAGCTCGTTCCATTTCAGGATATAGCGGAAATCACCGATGCCAGATGCGGCCAGTGTTTTGATCGGGCCAGCCGACAGCGCATTGACGCGGATATTCTTGGGGCCAAGATCCATCGCCAGATATTTAACGGATGCTTCAAGGCCTGCTTTTGCAATGCCCATGACATTATAATGTGGCATCACCATTTCTGCACCGTAGTAGGTGAGGGTCAGCAGTGCGCCGCCGTCTGGCATCATCTTTTCAGCGCGCTGGGCCACAGCAGTGAAGGAATAGACAGAAATATCCATCGTCATGCGGAAGTTATCTTGGGATGTGTCGACATAGCGGCCGCGCAATTCGTTTTTGTCTGAAAAGCCAATGGCATGGACAACGAAATCCAGTTTGCCCCATTTTTCCTGAAGCGTTTCAAAAAGCGTGTCGATGGAGGCGTTGTTGGTCACATCACATTCAAGAACAAGTTCGGAACCAACGCTGTCAGCCAAGGGACGCACACGTTTCCCTAATGCTTCGCCTTGATATGAAAATGCCAGCTCTGCGCCTTGTTCGTGGCAGGCTTTGGCGATCCCCCAAGCGATGGATTTATCATTTGCTACACCCATGATGAGGCCACGTTTACCGTGCATTATTCCTGAATTCATTACCCTGCTCCCTTAACCGTTTTACGGTCCCTCCCGTTTACGCGATGGGTCGAATGGCTGCAAGACCGCGTCTGAAGAAGTGGTTTGTTCCGTTCATGATACAGTATTGGTAAATAAATTCGTTTTTTCGTCACTAAACCCATGGTTAAATTAAGGTTGCGCTTGATTTGGTACAAAAAATGATGTCGGGTAGGGTAAGCCGACCGGGAACGGCGTAAAATACAGAGAACTGCTGATGCCGACAGAATTATCTTCGGACCGTGGCAGCGTTTTTGCGGGGGATAATCCTTTCGCGATCGCTAGGACTTGGCTTGAAGAAGCTAAGTTGGCCGAGGTCAATGACCCCAATGCCATAGCATTATCGACCGTTGACGCGGGCGGAATGCCCAACGCTCGTATGGTGCTGTTAAAGGATATCGAAGACGCTGGATTCGTCTTTTTTACCAACTATACAAGCACCAAAGCGACTGAGATGTTGGCGACGGGAAAAGCTGCGTTTGTTATGCACTGGAAATCATTGCGCCGCCAAATACGGGTGCGGGGTGATATCGCTAAGGTGACCGATGCGGAGTCTGACTTGTATTTCCTATCGCGGAGTGTTTTTAGCCGTGTTGGAGCATGGGCGAGCGATCAATCGTCACCTTTGGACAGCCGCGCGACATTGGAGCAACAGGCCAAGAAGATGACGCAAGATTTGGGTGAAAACCCGGGCCGCCCGCCACATTGGGGTGGTTTTCGGATTACACCCGTGGAAATAGAATTTTGGTGCGATGGGGCCGACCGTTTACATGATCGGTTTGTCTGGCATCGAGAGAGTGTTGAGTCTGACTGGGTGGTCACAAGGCTCAACCCATAGTAGGTATTGATCGTGCACCAAGGGGTTCGGTGTGATCGAGAGTTGAGACAAGGGTAGTAGGGATAAAAACGAGGAAGCGTGTGGGCAAGTCTTTGCGCGCTTTAAAATATACGTTACGGGTGGGAACGATTGTGACGTTAGTGGAGCAAGAAATGGTATCGAAAACAGGCAGCTTAAAGTGGTTTGACAGTACCAAAGGGTTCGGATTTGTCACAGATGACGAGGGCGGACGCGACATACTGTTGCACGCAAATGTTTTGCGTAACTACGGGCACAGCTCCGTTGTTGAAGGCGCACGGATTGAGGTTGAAGTCGCAGAGAGCACACGCGGGCTACAGGCTGTTGAAATCCTTGAATTGGATTTGCCGGAATCAGGCGAGGACGTCGTGCTGCGCGGTGTGCCAGAATTGGGCATTGATCTATCGACACTAACATCTGACGAGCCGTTAACGCCATCACGGGTGAAATGGTTCGACAAAATCAAAGGCTTTGGGTTTGTGAACCTGTTCGGCAGTTCGGAAGATGTGTTTGTTAACATGGAAGTGTTGCGGGCGTATGGCATGGCCGAGTTGGCACAGGGCGAAGCGGTCTGTGTACGCACGGCCGATGGCCCACGTGGCAGAATGGCCATAGAAATTCGGGCATGGGATTATGAAGGTGCTAAAAGCGATTAGTCTTGCAGTCGCGCTTGCGGTTTGCGGGCAGGGTGCAGCAGCAAAATGTTCAGAAAATGTAGTTGATTTGCGATGGGACGGCGGCAGTGCGCGGTTCAACGTAGAAATTGCAGATGATGATCAGGAACGGGGTCGTGGGCTTATGTTCCGCGAAACGCTGGGGCGCTACAGCGGGATGTTGTTCGTGTACGGCGCCCCCGCAACGGTTTCTTTCTGGATGAAAAATACGCTGATCCCTTTGGATATGGTATTCCTTGATCAACACGGCGTGGTCCAACACATCCACGAAAACGCGGTCCCTGGCAGTTTAGAGAATATCCCCGGTGGTGATGGAATATTGGCGGTACTAGAAGTAAACGGCGGGCTGTCGGCCAAGTTGGGGTTGGTTGTTGGGGCCGAGTTACGCCACCCAGCGTTTGGCGCATCCGCGCCTTCTTGGCCCTGCGATTAAATCAGCGCATTTTTGGGGTTTCCAAACCCGCAGGGGCGGCGTATATCGCCTGCACTGGTTCGGGGCGTGGCGCAGCCTGGTAGCGCACCTGTTTTGGGTACAGGGGGTCGGAAGTTCGAATCTTCTCGCCCCGACCAGTAAAATTCCCAACACTTCGACGGCTTCGCACGGATCACTTTGATCCGTGTCGTCGTTGTTGTGGTTTAGGTGCTGACTACCAACCTACTTCGTTTGAAGACGAATTGACCCAAATCCACCGCACAACCCCGATTGTTACAGAAATATTTTATTAACCTTTTGGCTTTTTTGTTAATCTTTGATTCTGTGGATGAAACGCCCGCGGATTCAAATTTTTCTTTGTTCTGGCTTGGTTATCAGATTGAGCGCATGTGAGTGAGTTCGCAAAGCCGCGCCCGCGCAGTTTCGAGTGGTGTCGGTCAACAGAAAAATCGGGCTATTTATAAAAAAAATTCGTTGACGGAGTCGTGAGCATCGTACAGTTTGTGCAGGCTTCACTTGCTTACCACTATATCTAGTGGACGAGCATAGAGGCGGGGAACTGAATGACATTATGCGACGCGAAGGCTAGGGAAACACCAAGCCACGCAGCGCGAATGCTTAATTTGTAAAAAATAGCTTACGGGGCAGACATGAAAATTGAACGTCGATTTACCAAAGAGAATCAAGACGCTTACGCGGATATCGAATTCCACACCACAACATCAGAAATTCGCAACCCAGATGGGACAATCGTCTTCTCTTTGGAGGCTGTCGAAGTACCCGTAAGCTGGAGCCAAGTGGCGGCGGACGTGATTGCCCAGAAGTATTTCCGTAAAGCAGGGATTATGTCCAAGCTGAAGCGCGTGAAAGAAAAAGGCATTCCAGAATTTTTATGGCGTTCTGTTTCTGATGGCGCGACTGATAAAAAAGCATACGACGGGGAAACATCTTCGAAGCAGGTTTTCAATCGGCTTGCAGGCGCTTGGGCGTATTGGGGATGGAAGGGCGGCTTGTTTGACGCAGAATCAGACGCGCGCGCCTATTACGATGAAATGCGGTTCATGTTGGCAAACCAGATGGCAGCGCCAAACAGTCCGCAATGGTTTAACACCGGTCTGCACTGGGCTTACGGCATCGATGGTCCGAGCCAAGGGCACCACTATGTAGATTATAAGACCGGCAAGCTGACCAAGTCGAAGTCAGCCTATGAACATCCGCAACCACACGCTTGTTTCATCCAATCGGTTAGTGACGATTTGGTGAATGAGGGTGGCATTATGGACCTCTGGGTTCGTGAAGCGCGTTTGTTCAAATACGGCTCTGGCACGGGTACTAACTTCTCCTCCCTGCGAAGTGCGAAAGAGCCACTTGGCGGCGGCGGCAAATCCTCTGGACTTATGTCCTTTCTAAAAATCGGGGATAGAGCCGCCGGCGCAATTAAGTCGGGTGGCACAACGCGCCGCGCCGCGAAAATGGTGATCTGCGATGTGGATCACCCTGACGTTAGCGAATTCATCAACTGGAAAGTCCGCGAGGAGCAAAAGGTTGCCTCCCTTGTGGCGGGTTCCAAGATGCACGAAGACAAGTTGAACGAAATCTTTGGTGCGATCCGCGCTTGGGATGGCTCTGAAGAGGGCGCGTTTGATCCAAAGGCGAATGCTGGCCTGAAAGCGGCGATTAAGTCCGCCAAGAAATCCCGCATTCCTGAAACCTACGTGAACCGTGTGTTGCAGTATGCCAAGCAAGGCTTTGAGAGCATCGAATTTCCGACTTACGACACGGATTGGGATTCAGAGGCTTACGGCACGGTTGCTGGACAAAATTCGAACAATTCAGTTCGGGTCACAAATGCGTTCTTGAAAGCGGTCGAAGACGACAAGCCGTGGGAATTGCTGCGTCGCACAGACGGTGAAGTCCAAGAAACCATTTCTGCACGCGAATTGTGGGAAGATATCGGCCACGCTGCATGGGCTTGCGCTGATCCGGGTGTCCAATACCACGACACGATCAACCAATGGCACACCTGCCCAGAAGACGGCGCGATCCGTGGATCAAACCCGTGTTCCGAATACATGTTCTTGGATGATACGGCCTGTAACCTCGCGTCGATGAACCTGCTGAAATTCTATGAAAACGGCAAATTTGATGCGGCGTCTTATATGCACGCATCGCGGTTGTGGACCATGACGCTGGAAATCAGTGTTTTGATGGCGCAATTCCCATCCAAAGAGATTGCGCAGCTGTCTTATAAATTCCGCACACTGGGTCTTGGCTTTGCCAACATCGGTGGTTTGCTGATGAACATGGGATATTCCTACGACAGTGACGAGGGCCGCGCGATGTGTGGGGCGATGTCTGCTGTGATGACGGGCGTGGCGTACGCGACATCCGCTGAGATGGCCAAAGAGATGGGTCCATTTGCGGGCTATGCAAAGAACGCAGATCATATGTTGCGCGTTATGCGCAACCACACCCGTGCCGCAGAAGGCATGACGGACGGATATGAAGGCTTGGACGTGAAGCCAGTGCCATTGGATCACGCAAACTGCCCTGATCCTGAGCTGATAGAATTGTCCAAAACCGTTTGGCAAGAAGCCGTCGCGTTGGGCGAAAAACACGGGTATCGCAATGCACAGGTTTCTGTTGTTGCGCCGACGGGTACAATCGGGTTGGTCATGGATTGTGACACAACTGGCATCGAGCCTGACTTTGCGCTGGTAAAGTTCAAGAAATTGGCTGGTGGCGGTTACTTTAAAATCATCAACCAATCGGTGCCTGCGGCCCTGACGACATTGGGATATTCCTCCAGCCAGATCGAAGAGATCGTTTCATATGCGGTTGGTCACGGCACGATGGGCAATGCGCCAGACATCAACCACACCACGTTGACAGGCCACGGCTTTGGCCAAGCAGAGATCGCAAAGATCGAAGCAGCCCTGCCAACAGCGTTTGATATTCGCTTTGTGTTCAACCAATGGACATTGGGCGCAGAGTTCTGTTCAGGCACGCTCGGCATTCCAGCTGCGCAACTGAATGATCCTGCGTTTGATCTGCTGACGCACCTTGGATTTTCCAAGAAACAAGTCGAGGCAGCGAATAACCATGTGTGTGGTACGATGACGCTGGAACAGGCGCCGTTTTTGAAAGACGAGCATCTGTCGGTGTTTGATTGCGCCAATCCGTGTGGCAAAATCGGCAAGCGGTTCTTGTCTGTGAACAGCCACATCACAATGATGGCGGCGTCACAGTCGTTTATCTCTGGTGCGATTTCCAAGACGATCAACATGCCGTCTGATGCGACAATCGTCGATTGTCAGGAAGCATACGAGCTGTCTTGGTCTTTGGGTGTGAAGGCAAATGCGCTGTACCGTGACGGATCAAAACTGTCGCAGCCATTGTCATCTGCGTTGATCGAAGACGATGACGAGGATCTGGAAGAAACTCTGCTTGATGCGCCAAACGGCGAACGGGCACAGGTTCTGGCCGAAAAGATCGTCGAGAAGATCATCGTCAAAGAGATCGCGCAAGCGCGCAGCCGCCTGCCAGAACGCCGCAAGGGGTACACGCAGAAAGCGGTTGTTGGCGGGCACAAAGTGTACCTGCGCACAGGCGAATATGAAGACGGCAACCTTGGTGAGATTTTTATCGACATGCACAAAGAAGGTGCTGGGTTCCGCGCGATGATGAACAACTTCGCCATCGCGGTGTCGGTTGGTCTGCAATACGGTGTGCCGCTGGATGAGTTTGTCGATGCGTTCACGTTTACGCGGTTCGAGCCAGCGGGCATGGTTCAGGGCAACGACAGCATCAAGAATGCAACGTCGATCCTTGATTACATCTTCCGCGAATTGGCAGTGTCTTATTTGGACCGCACCGATCTGGCCCACGTACAGCCAGCGGGTGACCACTTTGATGACCTGGGTCGCGGTGTCGAAGAAGGCTCCAGCAATGTGCGCCCAGCATCTGAGGATGCGGTTGCAATGCTGAAACAGGTTGTGTCGCCAGGCTATCACCGTCACCGGATGCCACAGGAGTTGATGGTTCTGCAGGGCGGTCAATCTGGCCTGTTCGGCAGTGCACCAGCCGCCGCACCTGTGTCTTTGGGTGGTGGTTTTTCCGAAGCGCCAGCCGCTGCACCAACTGCGCCTGCGCCAGCCGCCGCACCCCTGCAAATGGACAACCGCGCCAAGGCCAAAATGCAAGGTTATGAAGGCGACGCCTGCGGGGATTGCGGCAACTATACGCTGGTGCGCAATGGCACCTGTATGAAGTGCAACACCTGCGGCGGAACGAGTGGCTGTAGCTAAGAAATAAAGTTTGAAGGCGAACCTCGGTTCGCCTTCTTCGCCTTCAGGCCGCAGGCAAATAACCAACCGAGCGGTACAAGAAGAGCCTGAAAGCAGAACTAGAGGGGGGCAAATTGCTCCCCTTCTTTTTTGAATGATTCGGCGTAGTTAACCGATTTTTTGCATACAGTGAGCGGTTGTGGAGCTGATTGTTCGGCTTGCGGAAACAGTCATTTCTAAATTCAAATGAATCATGGTAAATTTAGGGCAGATTTAGTCAAAATTGTGTCAAATCCAAAATATGCCTGCTAGAGTTGCCTAATGGCTTCAATTGCTTGGGGCCGTGTTTACGTTAATTAGTGACCCGCAATATTGAACGCGGGCTAGACCTTGGGTGAAACATGATCGAGATTATTATTCTGTCCCTTTTGGGATTAGGTGGCATTGTTTTTGGCATTGATGAAGCAACAAATGACGACAACAATTCCACAACGCCCTCGCGCTCTGGCGAAGAATTCGAAGGCGACAGCAGCGCGCAAATGTACACAGGTACAGATGGCGACGACTTCGTAGAAATGCCGGCGGTAACGACATTGCTGATCTGGGCGCTGGCAACGACGAAGCCCGTTTGGGTGTTGGTTTTGATACGGCCTTTGGTGGCGACGGCAACGACAGCATCGACGGTGGCTTTGGCGAAGACAGCATCGACGGCGGCGCGGGCGATGACCGTTTGGACCTCGGTGAGCAAAACGACATCGCAAATGGTGGCGACGGCAACGACTTGATTTTTGGTGAAGAAGGCAACGACAGCATCGACGGCGGCTTTGGCGAAGACCGCTTGTACGGCGAAGAAGGGTCTGACGAAATCAACGGCGGCGGCCAAGACGACCAAATTTTCGGTGGTCGTGGCGATGATTTGCTGCGTGGCGGAAACGGGTCTGATTCAATGTCTGGTGGCCTTGGCGACGACGATATGTTCGGCAATGCTGGCGACGATTTGATGCTGGGTGATTTTGGTAACGATTTCATTGCCGGTGGTATCGGCGATGATAACTTGCTTGGCGAAGGCGGCGATGACGAGTTGCGCGGCGGTGCCGGTGATGACGCGATCTTTGGTGGCGACGGCGCAGACACCGTAAGCGGTGGCGCTGGTAACGACCTGCTGAGCGGCAACATATTTGATGTCGAAGCGGCACGTGCCGGTGTAACTGGTTCCGATTTGACAATGGATGACAATCGCGTCGATCTGTTGTTTGGTGGCGAAGGTGACGATGGCTTTGATTTGGGTAGCGGTGACATCGCCACAGGTGGTGAAGGTAACGATACGTTTGCAATTGATGCGCGTGTTGCGTTGGCGACCGAAGCAAGAATCACAGATTTCGTTGTTGGTGAAGATACTTTGGGCATCGGTTATGCAACAGCAGATGGCGAACCGACAGTGACCATCACTGAAATTGCTGGAACAACAGACATTCAAGTTCTTGCAGATGGTGCGGTTGTTGCGATGGTTTCTGGCGGCAAAGGTTTGACCGTTGCAGATGTTGTTTTGACAGCTAACTAAGCCAAGCAAACAAACCTCTAAATTTTATGGCGGCGTGTCCTTATGGGCGCGCCGCGATAGTATCAAGATAGCGACAAGGCCAAAGCTTGAGATCCAAAGGCTTGCTGGGCCGATGTTTATCAGGTTGGCAATCGCACCGATCAGGAACGCGCCAAGGGCAGTAGAGCCAAGGCCAACAACAACCCAAATTGACATGACACGGCCACGCATATCATCTGGCAGGTCCGCTTGGATCATGGATTGCATGGTGACGCCGAAATAGGTGCCCGTCGCGCCGAGCAGGGCAGCGCACAACAGCGCAATGCCCCAAGATTGAGTGGTGCCAAGCACGGCCATTGCGATCAACCCTGAGATTGCAACCGCGAGGTTTAGGGGCGATAGCGCATCACTGCCCGTCGATTGATGGCCCACTGCTTTGTAGATTGCAGCGAGCAAGGCACCGCCGCCAACCGCAGAGCCGAGCTGGCCGAGGCCCACAGCGCCAAGCGAGAACGAACCGTCGGCGATGATCGGCAAAACTTCGAGCACACCGCGCAGCGCAATGGAGAAGACGGCAGTAGTGGCGAGGATAACGACGATCGTGCGGCGTTGTCGGATGTAGTGCAGACCCTCGGCCATTGCAGTTACAAAAGGTTCGCTGCCGTGTTTGGTCAACTCACGCGGATGCAGGCGGAACAGCACGGTGAGGTTGGGCAGGAACAGGACAAGTGTGACGACGAGGGCGGTTGTGGTGCCTGTTAGATCAATCAGTAACCCGCCAAGCGCAGGGCTGATCAAGCGGGCTAGGTTGAAGTTAAGTGCAGAAAGCGCAACCACCGAGGACACGTGTTCGGGTTTCACCAAACGGGGTGCGAGCGACAGGCGGACGGGGTGATGCGCCGCCGTGACTGTGCCGATGGCAAGCGAAATGAGGATGAGGCTGGTGCTTGAAATGTTTTCTGACGCCTGAAGCGCCAACAAAAGGGCAGTGCACAGGATCATAGAAATATTGGTGGCATAGGCGGCTTTTTTGACATCTGAGCGGTCAACCAGAACGCCAAAGAATGGGCCACCAAAAAGCGTTGGCAGCAGGGAACAGGCCGCGACGATGCCGACGAATTGCGCGGAATTGGTTAAATCCCAAGCCAGCCACCCGATAACGATACGGCTGATCCAAAGGGCGTTGACGTTCGCAACAGCACCAAGAAAATAGAGACGGAATTCGGGGGATCGCAAGGCGACTAGGTTCATGGGGCGATCCTAAGGGAACGAAATTTGAAGGGAAAGTGGAAAGGGCGCGGCGCGACGTGGCGTTTGGTCTTTGGAGAGGCGGGGAAACGGTGGTGGGGCCGCGACGCGGGCAAACAAAGGGCCAAACAGAAATGGCAGCGGGACGTTGAAGAACAGGAAAACGGCAACACCAACCAGTGCGATGCTTTTGGTTTTGATGTGCGGCCAGAGGTTCATATTGACGGGTTCGTTTGGCTGAGGTCGATTTTTGATGCCTTTATTTACGCGGTTTCACCCTGCGGGTTGGCTCTGCTTGGGTTGGGTCATCGGGCCAAGGATGGCGAGGATAACGCCCGCGCATGTCTTTGCGTACATCGCTGTAAGAGGTCGACCAAAAGTTCGGCAAATCAGCAGTGGTTTGTACGGGGCGACGGGCAGGGGACAACAGTTCGATCAGCAGCGGCAGGCGGTTTGGTCCAGCGGTCGGGTGGGTTGTCATGCCGAACAATTCTTGCAAACGCACTGCTATTTTCAGCTGGGTCGCGCTGTAATCAATCGCCAGCTTCGTCCCCGTTGGCGCGGTTATGCTGGCGGGCGCGAGTTGATCAAGCACCTGTTGTTCATCCCACGATAGCGCATTTCGAAAGAGGGTCAGCAAATCGAGCTTTTTCAGACCATCTGGCGTGCGAATGCCTGATAAATGCGGTTCAAGCCAGTCCGTCAGCGTGTTGAGAAGCGCATCGTCGGATAAATCAGGCATGGCGTGGTCTTGGGCGCGCAGCCATTCCACACGGGCGCGAAACATGTTTGCGGGTTCCTTCCACGGCAGACATTGCAAGCCCAGATCTCGGATGCCGTCACACATGGCCGCGTTTGAGGCGTCTGGTGGGCAGTCTTTCCAGTTTTGATCATCAAGCGCTAACTGGCCAAATTGGGTGCGTTCACGCGATAAAACACGGCGTTCGCGTTTGGACCATTCGCAAACTGTGACAGTTTCAAATTGATCGCCGTATACGTTGGCCAGTTCGGCTTGGGTTATTGGCAGTGCAGCACGAACCTTGGCTTCACGCGCATCGCCGTCCAGATCGGTTGCGATGACCAAGCGGTTTACGCCCGTTGGATCGTCTTCGCGAAAGATTGCGCCTTTGCCTCCTGACAGCACGAAACGGGGGGCCTCGCCTTTGCGGCGCAGGCCAATGCGATCTGGATAGGCCAGCGCGAGGGTTTCCGCGAGGCTGTGTTTTGTGGCTGTGTGTTTAAGGCGTTTGGCTTCTGACTTGATGGCTTTTATTGCGGCGGTATTTGGCGTGAAGGGCCGCGTGTTTGCGAAAGTTTTGGGATCTTTGATCGCCTCCATGCGCAACGCGATATCGCTCGGCGCGGTGCGTGGCAGGGGATCGCGGGCTTCGATCAATGCGGCGAGGACGGGCGCATCTGGGCCGCCATGTTCGAGCATGTGCGCGAGGCGGGGATGCAGCGGATGACGCGCAAGTTTGGTGCCGTGGGGCGTGATGCGGTTGGTGGAATCAAGTGCGCCAAGGGAGCGCAGCAGGGATTGTGCCTGTTCCACGTCCGTTTCGCGCGGATGATCAAGGAACGGCAGGGTTGCGGGATCGGTTGTGCCCCACGCGGCCAGTTCGAGGATCAGGTTTGCGATGTCGGCGGACAGGATTTCGGGCAGGGGGAACAATGCCATGCCGCCGTCTTCGCCTTTGGTCCAGAGTTTGTAACAGATGCCAGCGGCCACGCGGCCTGCGCGGCCCATGCGCTGGGTTGCTTCGGCCTTGGTCACGCGGTCAGTTACCAGACGCGACATGCCTGATCCTGCGTCGAACCGTGCGCGGCGGGCGCGGCCACCATCGACCACAACGCGCACGTCTTGGATCGTGAGCGATGTTTCCGCGATAGAGGTGGCGAGCACGATTTTGCGGCCCTTTTGTTCGGGAAGGACGGCGCGGCGTTGTTCTGCGAACGGCAATGCGCCGTAAAGCGGGCGCAGGATACAATCGCTGGGCAGCGCGTTTCTTAGCAGGGTTTCGGTGCGACGAATTTCGCCCTCGCCCGGCAGGAAGGCGAGAATGCCGCCGCTCGTTTCTGATGCCGCTTGAATAATCAGGTCGGCTATCGCGGCCTCAAAACGTGGACCGCGCGTGTTTGGTTTTGGCCACGGTTTTGGCAGGTGGATCGGGGTGACGGGGTAACTGCGGCCCTCGGATGTGACCATCGGGGCATTGCCCATCAATTTGGCAACGGGGGCTGCGTCGAGCGTGGCGGACATGACGATGAGGTTAATATCGGGGCGCAAAGCCTCGCGGATTTCGAGCGTGAAGGCGAGGCCCGTATCCGATTGTAGGGAGCGTTCGTGAAATTCGTCAAAGATGATGCAGCCGATGCCTGACAGTTCGGGATCGGATTGGATCATGCGGGTCAGGATGCCCTCGGTGATGACCTCGATCCGCGTGGCGTTGCTGATTTTGCTGTCGCCGCGCATTCGATAGCCAACGGTTTGGCCAGCGGGTTCGCCCAAGGTTTCGGCCATGCGTTCAGCGGCAGCGCGCGCAGCCAGACGGCGGGGCTCTAGCATCAATAGGCGGCCTTGGAACAGGTTTTCTCCCAAAAGAAACAAGGGCACGCGGGTGGTTTTACCAGCACCGGGTGGGGCCTGTAGAACTGCCATTTTGGTGTCGAGCAGGGCCTTGCGCAGCTCAGGCAGCGCGGCCTCGATGGGCAGCGCGGTCACGACGGGTTACTTTCGCTTGGCGCGGGCGCTGCCAAAAGTGGTTTTCGTCGTGAACGACATAAGGCGGTAATTTTCTGCATCAATTCGGGTGTACACAAGCGTGAAGGGAAAGTTGACCCTTTCTTGCATATCTTCGGGCGAAAATCCTGCGAGGCGGGTGTAGGCACCGTCGCAGGTTGCACCAGTGTCATTGATTTGCGGCTTTGCAAGGCTGAGTTTGGAGCGACGACGTCCATCAAACATCGGAATCGTGCGATTGCACAGGTTGGCGGTTGCTTGATCATCAAACAGGGTAGCAGCGGCGGTTAGTGGATCAATCGTTCCGTTTTGCGCGGCAGGATCAATGTCGTAGGCGCGGGCTTCGCGTTCGGGCAAATAGGCATCGACGGAGGGGGTTCCGTTGTTGAACCGCATTTGCACCTGAGACGTGCGCGATCCCGTTTGCGTTTGCCCAGAATAACGATTTGTTCGGAAAGTGCTGTTTTGCAGAATGCCCGCTGATTGGCCGCTGTACCCGACCTTGCGAATCCTGCGCATAAGGCTTGTCGGGGTGAGCGTGCCAGATACCGAAAACGCGCTGCCGTTTTTGGTGGTGATCGTGTTGATTGTGCCCGCTTTTATGCCTGAAACATACAGGCTGAAACGGTGGGCTGTTTGTTGCGCTAAAATCGGTGTTGCCAGCGAAAACATCGTTAAAATGGCAAAGGTTCGGCGCATGATCGGGCAATTTCCAGTAAGTCTGACTTCCCCCTAGGTTTAAGATTGATTAAGACTTCGGGGAAGTGTGGCGCCTTTGGCTGGGCGATCGTTTGCCTGTCGCGAAAAACGGAGTGAAATCAACCGTATGGAGATTGATCAAAGCACCATTGATGCGGTCCTTGCAGGTAATCGGCGGATATTGGCCCGCGCGATTACGCTGGTTGAGAGCACGCGCGCGGATCACCGCGAAAAAGCGGTGCAGCTGATTGATGCAGTGGCGCAATCGAACCGCGCGGCGCTGCGGATTGGGTTGTCTGGCACGCCGGGTGTTGGGAAATCCACATTTACTGAGAGTTTCGGGATGATGTTGGTAGAGCAGGGCCTGAAGGTGGCTGTGCTGGCGGTTGATCCCTCGTCTAAACGATCTGGTGGGTCGATCCTTGGGGATAAGACGCGGATGGATCGCCTGTCGCGCCATGCAAATGCGTTTATTCGCCCAAGCCCCAGCAGTGCGGCGCTCGGTGGTGTGGCGCGGCGCACCCGCGAAGCAATCGCGCTGTGTGAAGCGGCTGGATTCGATATTGTACTGGTGGAAACAGTCGGCGTTGGCCAATCCGAGGTGATGGTCGCAGATATGACGGATTTGTTCCTGTTGTTGCTGGCCCCAGCGGGGGGCGATGAATTGCAGGGTGTGAAACGCGGCATCATGGAAATCGCTGATCTGATCTTGATCAACAAAGCAGACGGCGAATTGAAATCCCAAGCGATGCGGACCTGCGCGGATTATGCGGGCGCATTGCGGTTGTTGCGTAAACGCGAACAAGACCCAAAGGAATTTCCGAAGGCGATGACGGTGTCTGCGTTGGAGGAGGATGGGTTGGATCAAGTGTGGAGCGAGATCGAAACGCTAATGGGGTGGCGGCGTGAACACGGGCATTTTGATGCGAATCGCAAGCGCCAATCAGAGGTTTGGTTCGAAGACGAAGTGCGGCGCGGTGTTTTGGCCCAGTTAGAACAGGACGAAACCCTGCAAAATCTGCAAGAAAAATTGCGGAAACAGGTGGCAAATGGGGCGCTGAGCCCTGACGGTGCTGCTGCTGAAGTGCTGCGTGTGTTAAAAACGCTGAAATAGAACGTCTTTTGGAGAGCTTGCGCCCTTGACGTGAATTGTAATCAGTCCTACTAAGCAGCTCAGATTTCAAATGTGCGCGCGTGATAGGACGCAAGTGCAAGAGAGTAAGGATATACGCGATGTCTCGTCGTTGTGAGTTTACAAACAAAGGCCCAATGTCTGGCAACAATGTCAGCCACGCCAAAAACAGAACCCGTCGTCGGTTCTTGCCAAACCTGAACGATGTGACGCTTGCAAGCGACACGCTTGGTCGTTCTTTCAAATTCCGTATTTCTGCTGCTGCGCTTCGCACAGTTGATCATCGCGGTGGTTTGGACGCCTTCATGGCCAAAGCAAAAGACACTGAATTGTCTGATGCAGCTTTGAAGCTGAAAAAAGAAATCGCAAAAGCACAAACTGCGGCCTAACGCCCACTTGTGATTTTGTTTAAGAAACGGCCTCTATTCGGGGCCGTTTTCTTTTGGCATATCGAAATTCTGAATGGGTGTGAAAATGCGTATCTTCGCAATGTTGGGCGTGGCTGTTTTGGCCGTTGCTTTGGTGGCGGGGTTGTTCTTGGTGAAAAGCCAACCTGTCAACCCGGATGAGCCGTTCAAGATCGAGAATGCCTATGCGCGTGCCACAGGGGCCAGCGCGATGGCGGGTGCTGCGTACATGCAGATAACCAACCAGTCAGGGCAGGATGATGTGCTGGTGGCCGTTAAAACGGACCGGGCTGCGATGGCACATCTGCACACCCACATCGAAAGCAGTGACGGCGTGATGATGATGCGCCAGATTGATGGTGGGATTAAACTGCCCGCTGGCGGGAGCGTTGAAATGAAACGTGGCGGCGATCATGTGATGATGATGGGGCTAACTGGCCCGCTGAACGCTGGTGATCGCGTGAAGGTCACGCTGACGTTTGAAAAAGCGGGCGAGGTTGTTACAGAAGTGCCCGTCGATAACGATCGTTAATTAGCGGAGCAGGTCACCTGTTGCTTCGCGCCAATGACGGCGGCACAGCGAGACATAGGTTTCATTGCCGCCAATTTGGATTTGTGCACCGTGGGTGACGACATTGCCGTCACCGTCTTGGCGTACCACCATCGTCGCTTTCTTGCCGCAGAAACAAATTGTACGAACTTCGCGCATTTCGTCAGCAACTGCGAGCAGGGCAGCGGAGCCTGGGAACAAATGGCCCAAGAAATCGACCCGCAGGCCGTAACACATGATTGGCACGCCCAAATCATCGACTGCGCGGGCCAAATCCCAGACTTGCCCAGCTGAGAGAAATTGCGACTCATCAATGAAAACACAGGTGAGTGTGCTGCTTTTCATGCGTTTTTCGATCATGGAATACAGATCGCTCGATCCGTCAAATCCGTCCGCCTTGGCCGATATCCCGATTCGAGAGCCGATTTCACCAGTTCCTTTGCGATCATCGAAACGCGCCGTTATCAGATAGGTTTCCATCCCCCGCTCGCGATAATTATGTGATGCTTGCAAAAGCGCAGTCGATTTGCCTGCGTTCATTGTCGAGTAGTGAAAATAGAGTTTGGCCATGGGGAAACCTTGGCGTGACTGACCCGTTGTTTCAAGAGATTCGTTTGATTGAGGATACAGGTTTTATTCCCAAATCGCGGACGAAAAAATTTCAGCGTAGGGGATTTTTAGTAACAAGGTTGGTTGCGTAAGCTCAATCTACGCGCTTAGGTTGTGTGAAATTCATTGCATTTTGCAAAGGTGTTTGAAGGCATAAAGTTTTATTCACGAGATTGTGCACTCTGTTTTTTACCTCAGCAATTTGTTTCACCTAGCAAGGAAATTGCGGAATAGATTATCAATATTGGTTTCGTAAACCAGAGGTTAGGCGATGGTTTGAGGAAGCGCAGTTTTTGGATTGATTCCGACGTAAGCTATTGTTTTTAAATGTAAAATACGTTTGCGATGCGCGGAAATATTGGAGTGAATGAAGGTATATTTGATGCTGTTTATAAACGACTTGAGAATCGGAATTAATATAACTTCAAAATTTAATATAGGGATCGCACGACCACCGACATTATCAACGGCAATGCGGAGCGAAATTTGGCGCTCGAATTAACCACTTACTATTTAAAGTAGAAGTTTACGACAATTTAGGATTGCAATTTTCATTCTGGCGTGGTTAAAAAGGGCACTTACCGCCAAGCGAACTCATTCGCAACGGCGCTCCGTCGGCTAGACCTTCGGCTTATCAAAGAACCGCGAAAACGCCCTTAGGGCTAATCCGTTTAATGTGGAGCCGCTAATTATGCCTCATCCAGTAGATATTCATGTTGGTACTAAAATCCGTCTGACCCGTGCGTCACGTGGAATCAGCCAGCAACAACTGAGCGAAATGCTGAAGATCAGCTTTCAACAATTGCAAAAATACGAACGCGGCATCAACCGCATCAGCGCAAGCCGTTTGTGGGAAGTTTCACAGTCCTTGGGCGTGAAAGTATCCTACTTCTTTGACGGTGCTGATGGCGACGAAGGCCAAGAGATTGAGGAAATCTCAACGCGCACAATCGAATTGGCGACGCAAATCAATCAAATTCCAAACGAGGCGGTGAAGAACCAGATCGTTGGCCTGATCAAGGCCTGTACCTAAGTTTTTGAAAAACGGGAAAACGCGGCGTCGCTAAGGTGCCGCGCTTTGCGCCCAAATCTGTTCGTATCGAGTATTTGAGAAGTTAGTACCGAGTACTGGTGTACCAACCCTGCCGGGCGGAAACGTCTGGTAGGGTTTTTTATTGCGATTCCCGAAGGCGTTTAATCACCGCGCCCGCAAATGTTGTCACGCCGTTTTTCTTCGCAATCTTTTTGTGATGCGCATGCAGTGTTTTAGGAGAGAGATTCAAGGCGGCGGCCATTTCAGAATTGCTCAGCTCGGGGTGATCAATCTGCATTTTCAGGATCTTGGTTTGCATTTCAGACAGAGCAGGGTTTTCGCGCGGAACATGGGTCAGCAAGGGATGCGCGCTGTGCAATTGCTTTGTCAGTTTATCCGCAGCGAAATACAGCACCCCTCCGAGGTCATCGAAGATCTTTTGTGTTGGTTGCGCAGATGTCAGAATGACCGAAGAACGCAGGTTATTTTTCCCAGTCAACAGCACCACGCCGTCGACCATTCCGAATTGACGAAACAGACTATCGACGCGGGCCGCGTTTTCAGGATCGCCGTTCGCATTCGCGCGCGCATCCGCAAATGTATAACACCGAGACCAGGAGTGGATCGCTTTAGCGATTGGGCAATATTGATCGAGTTGAGCCCCGTAGTAGTGCTCAAGGAAACCTTTGGCCATCTGACCTTCCCAGTTCTCGATGTAGTTCAGATTCCAACGCTGAAAGACCAAGCCATTAAACCCAAGGTTTAATATTACGTCCCGCGTGGTTTCCGGATTATCGGACTGCCAAAGCCGTTCAATCAATACCGCGAAGTCCAGATTCAAGCATTTCTCCTCGTTTCATCAAAGACCTCTGGAACCGCCATAATTGCTTGGCGTAGGGTCAACTCTTCCTGCGGTTCATCGCGGTGTATTGTCAAGCGGATTGGGCGGTAGGTATGATCATCCAATTCCAGTGGCGCCTCGCCAGTTTCTTTGCCGCCGTAAATCCGCCAGAACCGCATTAGCTTGGGATTTTCAACGATCCCAATGACGTTCTTGAGCCCCATCAAATCAGTGTAATGGCGGGCACTGTTCATCAATGCGCGGAAAATCCACAGGTTCTTTTCGCGGGCATCTTTCATGATCGCCATACGTTCCCAAATGATGGTTCCACCCTCACTGCCCGAGACAATACGCATCCGCATTGTGGCTACAGGTTCGCCTTTCCAATGGGCCAAAAGATGGGCCGCACAAAAATCGTTGCCGTCGAATTCTACTTCTTCAGATTCTTCGCCTTCGACCACAAATACTTGGCGGCGGATATCGTATGCTTTCTGCATTTCTTCCATTGATTTGACCATGGAAACGGTTGTTTCGCTTTTTGCCATTCTACTCTCCTACGTTGAGCGGTTCTGTAGAGATAAAAGTAGCGATTTAAATACCCTTTGGCTTAAAATTGTTTGTCCGCATTGACATTTCTTTCTCAAAATACAACTTTAAGTAATCGTGATTTATAGTAAAGCACGCTCTGCGGGTAAATCCGCAGGGCGCCATTTATTGTAACTTTTCAGTAGTTTAGTAATCTTGTAGCGGGGCAACTTCGATGGCGCCTTCGCGAATATTGCGAATCGCTCTTGCTGCCGCAAAGCTTGCTGCTGCAGTCGTGTAATAGACGATCTTGCCATAAAGCGCTACGGACCTAATCTCGCGACTGTCTTCAATGGACGCTGCACCTTCGGTAGTGTTGAAAACGAGATTGATTTCGCCGTCGCGCAGGCGATCCACGACGTTGGGGCGACCTTCATAAACTTTGTTCACCGTTTCCGTTTCGATGCCCGCCGCCTTGAGGAAACCAGCAGTGCCACGGGTGGCGACAATGTTGAAACCTTGGTCACGTAAAATTTTGGCGGCTTCGACCATTTCTGGTGTTTTATCGTCATCCTTTATCGAGATGAAAACAGACCCTTCAGACGGCAAACTATGCCCCGCGCCCATCTGCGCCTTGAGGAAGGCACGCGCGAAGGTTTTATCCAAACCCATGACCTCGCCCGTGGAGCGCATCTCTGGGCCAAGCAACGTATCGACACCCGGGAAACGAGCAAACGGTAGCACGGCCTCTTTTACCGCGAAGTGTTTTGTTTCTGGGGACTTCAGATCAAAGGCTGACAGCTTTTCACCCGCCATGATGCGCGCTGCGATCGCCGCGATCGGAGAATTCACCGCTTTGGCAACAAAAGGCACTGTGCGCGATGCACGGGGGTTCACCTCTAGGATGAAAATTTCGCCGTTTTTGATTGCAAACTGGACGTTCATCAGGCCAACAACATTCAACGCAAGGGCGAGTTTCTCTGATTGAATTTTCAGCTCTGCAATCATGGCTGCATCAAGGGAATAGGGCGGCAAAGAACAGGCACTGTCGCCTGAATGCACGCCTGCTTCCTCAATATGCTGCATGATGCCTGCGACGTGCACGCTTTCGCCGTCACACAGCGCGTCGACATCGACTTCGACCGCACCTGAGAGATAACTATCGAGCAGGACAGGGCTGTCGCCTGACACGACGACGGCTTCATTGATGTAGCGTTCCAACTGTGCGTCATCGCGCACGATTTCCATCGCGCGGCCCCCCAGAACGTAGGACGGGCGGATCACCAGCGGGTATTTCACATCGGCGGCAATTTCAAAGGCTTCTTCGCCAGAATGCGCAATGCCGTTGTAGGGTTGCTTTAATTCCAGCTCTTCGAGCAGTTTTTGGAACCGTTCACGATCTTCGGCCAGATCAATGGCGTCTGGTGTGGTGCCAAGAATCGGGATGCCTTCTTCTTCCAGCGCATTGGCGAGTTTCAACGGGGTTTGACCACCAAATTGAACGATCACGCCGTGCAGCTCGCCATTTTCCCGTTCAACACGCAGGATTTCGAGCACGTGTTCGAGGGTCAGAGGCTCGAAATACAAGCGATCCGAGGTGTCATAATCTGTGGAAACCGTTTCTGGATTACAGTTGACCATGATGGTCTCGTAGCCAGCATCGGTCAGGGCGTAACAGGCGTGACAACAGCAGTAATCGAACTCGATTCCTTGCCCAATACGGTTGGGACCGCCGCCAAGAATAACAACCTTTTTGCGATCTGATGGGCGGGCTTCGCATTCGACCTCGCCCATCGCATCGGCCTCGTAGGTGGAATACATGTAGGGTGTCTGTGCTTCAAATTCGGCGGCGCAAGTGTCGATCCGTTTGAACACCGCAGTCACGCCAGCCGTGGTGCGCGTTATGCGAACATCGCGTTCTTTTTGGCCAGACAGATAGGCCAAACGCGCGTCGGTAAAGCCGTGGATTTTCAAACGGCGCAGGGCTTTGGTGCCCGTTGGCAGGCCGTTTGCGATGATGTCGTGCTCCATAACGATCAGTTCGCGGATGCGGGCAAGGAACCACGGATCGAAACACGTGATTTCATTGATTTCATCATCCGAGAACCCAAAACGCATGGCCTGTGCGATAATCAGGATACGATCTGGTGTTTGCAGGGCCAGCGCGCGCGTCACGGATTTGTCGATTGCGGTTTGGGCGGCTTCGTCGCGGCCCCGTTGGATAAACGCCATTTCGCCCGAAGGATCGGCCTCTTGCACGTAAGTATCGAGGGCTGGACAGCCCTCGACCACGATCTCGTCAAAGCCTGACAGGCCTGTTTCCAGCGATGTCAGCGCTTTTTGCATGCTTTCGTGGATGGAACGGCCAATGGCCATTGCTTCGCCCACGGATTTCATGGCCGTGGTTAGCGTTGCTTCTGCGCCTGGGAATTTTTCAAAGGCAAAGCGCGGGATTTTGGTGACGACGTAATCAATCGTTGGTTCGAACGATGCTGGTGTCACCTTAGTGATGTCGTTGTCCAACTCATCAAGCGTGTAGCCCACCGCAAGTTTCGCGGCGATCTTGGCAATCGGGAAACCCGTGGCCTTGGAGGCCAGCGCCGAGGAACGCGATACGCGCGGGTTCATTTCGATCACGACCATGCGGCCATCGGCAGGGTTCACGGCCCACTGCACGTTTGATCCACCCGTTTCGACGCCGATTTCGCGCAAAACGTTGATCGAATGGGTTCGCATCATTTGGTATTCTTTGTCCGTCAGCGTTAGGGCAGGTGCGACGGTGATGCTGTCCCCTGTGTGCACGCCCATTGGGTCAATGTTTTCGATGGTACAAACGATGATGGCGTTATCCGCTTTGTCGCGGACCACTTCCATTTCGAATTCTTTCCAACCGAGCAGACTTTCGTCGATCAGGATTTGATTGGTTGGGGATGCGTCCAGACCGCTGGCGCAAATCTTTTCATAGTCATCGCGGTTGTATGCAATACCGCCGCCCGTGCCGCCCATCGTGAAGGCGGGGCGAATAATCGCGGGCAGGCCCACGTCGTCGATTGCGGCCATGCACTCTCCCATTGTTTCGGCAATGGTGGCACGGGGATTTTCGATGCCGAGGCGATCCATCGCTTCGCGGAACAATTTGCGGTCTTCGGCCATCTCAATGGCTTTACGATCTGCGCCGATCAGCTCGATGTTGTATTCCGCCAGCGTGCCGTCTTCGTCGAGCGCGAGTGCGGTGTTTAGGCCAGTTTGCCCACCCATCGTTGGCAGCAGAACTAGCTTTTCGTTTGGACGCGCGGAAATTTCTTTGTCGATAATCTTGGCGACAACCTCGGGTGTGATCGGTTCGACGTAAGTGGCATCGGCCATGTCAGGGTCGGTCATGATCGTAGCAGGGTTGGAGTTGACCAGAACGACGCGGTAGCCTTCTTCGCGCAGCGCCTTACAGGCTTGTGCGCCAGAATAATCAAACTCGCAGGCTTGGCCGATAATAATGGGGCCGGCCCCGATGATCATAACTGTATCGATATCGGTTCTTTTTGGCATGTCGGGCCCCAAGGCTTGGCAGCCGATCATCTTCGCACAGGGGTGCGCAACAGATTCGGCGGCGATTGCAAATTGTCGTGGTTATAATCTGCTGACACGGTGGTTCAAGGGGAATTGCTTGTGGTTTTGAGCCTTATTTGCGAAGTATCGCCACAAGATGAGGGGTTATGGCAAATGACAACGATTACAATGGTACGTCACGGGCAAGCGCAGACGGGTGCGAAGGACGAGGCAAGCTATGACAAGCTGTCTGATCTGGGGCATCAGCAGGCGGGCTGGCTGGGGGAGCACTGGGCCAAAATGGGCGGTTTTGATCGCGTTGTGTCTGGTACGATGCGCCGCCAGATTGAAACGGGCCGTTCCATGGCGCTGGACAGCGTGACCTACGACCAAGATGCGCGACTAAATGAGATGGATTATTTCGGGCTGGCCGCGTTTTTGGAGCAGAACACCAGCCTGCCTGTTCCCACGACGCAAGAAGAATTCCAAACCCATGTACGCGATGTTTTGGGCGCGTGGTCACGCGCCGAAGTGGGCGATGAGTTGGAAAGTTACGCGCATTTTCGCGGGCGTATTCTGGCGTGCGTGCGCGAAATCGCGGCGCAGGATGAACGGACCGTGATCGTGAGCTCGACAGGCGTGATTGCGACGCTTATGGCGGTCGCGCTTGATCTTGATATGGCACGCAAAACGGATGTATTTCTAAAGATCGTGCACACGTCGGTGCATCGGTTTGAAATTGTTGGTGATGATGTTCGTTTGATCCAGTTTTGCGGCACACCGCATCTTGATGCCCCTGATCGGGCCCATGCGCGGACCCATATTTAGAAGTTTCGGCGTGGGTTCGCCGTTTCTATTGCCTTTCGCGATTTTCAACGGACGCCGGCGCGCTGCGTGATATCGAACAGGCAAACATAAATGGGCGGGCATCATGTTCACACGCAGAGCAGTTATTGGGTTTTTGACAGTTGGGCTTTCGGCTTGTGGCAGCAGCCGGGCCGAAGTTACTGCGCCGCGTAAAACACCGTTGTTTCCTAATGAGACACCAGAACTGCGGCTTTTGATCGAGAAATATGCGGCCCTTTACGACGTTCCCGTGGATTTGATACATCGGTTGGCCGTGCGCGAAAGCACCCATCGTCCATCCGCACGAAACGGGCCGTATTACGGGTTGCTCCAGATTTCCGTGCCCACAGCGCGAAGCATGGGGTTTAGGGGGCAGCCGAATGATCTGCTCGATGCCGAAAGCAACCTGATCTATGCAGTGAAATATTTACGCGGTGCTTGGCTGTTGTCGGATGGCAGTTTTGATACGGCGGTGAAATGGTATTCGCGCGGCTATTATTACGAGGCTAAACGGCGTGGTATGCTCAAAGAGACGGGTTTGGTGAATTAATCAGCGGATTCAGCTTGTTTTCAGCCCCCCTCGAATGCTTTACGAAACACCATGATAGAAGCGCCCTACATTTTGCTGGATTTCGGCCCCGATGACCGTGCGCAAGCCTTTGCAAAACCCGAGACCCTGATTGTTGCTTGGGAAGCGGATGATGTTGCGCATGCTTTTGCCCTGATGCAGGCGGCCAAGGATGCGGGCAAGTGGTTGGCCGGATTTGCAAGTTATGAACTTGGCTATGCACTTGAACCCAAATTGGCAGGGCGAATGCCAAAGGGCCGTTGTTCACCGTTGATGTGTTTTGGGGTGTTTGATGGCCCTGATGAACCCGCAACTGAGGCAATTTTGGTGCAGGTTGAGGCGGATCAACATCGAGCGAGATTGAGCGCACCAACGGCTGTTTGGGATGAGCCGACTTACACAAAAGCGTTCAATCAAGTGGCCGATTACATTGCATCAGGGGAGTTTTACCAGACAAATCTGACATTCCCGATGCGCGCGGACTGGAGCGGAACGCCAGAGGGATTGTTCGGCGCATTAAGCCGCGTACAGCCCGTGAATTATGGTGGGATCGTGAATTTCGGGGTGGGGCCGGTGTTGGTGTCTCGCTCGCCTGAATTGTTTTACCGCGTCGATGCAACTGGGATGATTTCGACGCGCCCGATGAAGGGGACAGTGCCACGTGGCAAGACCGAAGCCGAAGATAACGAGCTGAAACTGTTTCTTGGCAGTGACGTTAAAAACCGCGCCGAGAACCTGATGATTGTGGATTTGCTGCGCAATGATATCAGCCGTGTTGCAGAGCTGGGATCGGTGAGAGTGCCCGAGCTGTTTACGGTGGAAAGCTATGCCACGGTGCATCAAATGACATCTTTGGTGCAGGCGCAGATGCGCCAAAATGTGGGTTTGGCTGAAATGTTTACGGCACTGTTTCCTTGTGGGTCGATTACGGGTGCGCCGAAAATCCGTGCGATGGAAGTGATCAACGATCTGGAAGAGGCGCCGCGCGATATTTACTGCGGATCAATCGGCTGGATCGGCCCCGATGGATTGGCGGCGTTTAACGTGGCGATCCGCACGCTGTCACTGGACGAAGATGGCACGGCGCGGCTAAATGTGGGGGGCGGCGTTGTGTACGACAGCGCGGCCCCGAGCGAATACGAGGAGGCCCTATGGAAAGCACGCTACGCGACCTTGCTCCCGACAGTTTGGTGATTATCGAAACGATCGGCTACACGCCCAAAGACAGCTTTGCGCGGTTGGGTCTGCACATGGATCGGATGGCGCGAACCTGTGCGCGCCTCGGCGTGAAGTTTGATCGCGGCGAAACCCTGTTCGCGGTTGGATCAGCGGTGGGAAGTGTGGCCGCACGGGTGCGGCTGACGATTGATTTGGCGGGAACTGTCAACGTGACGACAACGGAATTGACGCAGACCTCGGGGGGGTGGATCGTGGCAATTAGCGATGTTGTTTTGCAATCGAATGATCCGTGGCTGGGTGTGAAAACATCGCAACGCGCTACGTATGATCAGGCACGAGCCGAGTTGCCGAATGGTTTGGATGAGTTGATATTTCTGAATGAAAACGGGTATTTATGCGAAGGCACGATCACCAATCTGTTTGTGCGACGTGGCGATGTGTTCCTGACACCGCCGGTTTCGGCAGGTGTTTTGCCAGGTGTTTTGCGCCAAGAAATGTTGGAAAACGGCACGGCGGTTGAGGCCGATTTAACGCCAGCCGATTTGGACGGTGCGGATGTTTATGTCGGTAATTCTCTGCGCGGTTTGATCACGGCACGCATGATATGAAGGGTTTTCGCTGGGCTGAGCTGATTGTTTTGTACATTGCAGTGCCGTTTGTGCTGGCGATGTTTTTGCCACCCCGTGCTCTCTATCCGGTGCTGGGAACGGGGGCGATTGTTGGCATTGTGCTACTGCATTTCACCACTGGATTTCGCTGGCGTAATTTGATCGGACCAGTGCGCATTTTGGAAACGCTGGCGCTTGGTGTTGTTACGTTTGGCGTGGCAAGTCTGTTGTGCTGGCTGATCCTGCCAGAGCGGTTGTGGTACATTCTGATCCATGCACCAAAGATCATGATTTGGATCGCGATATTGTATCCGCTGGTGCAAGTCGTGCCGCAAGAATTGGTGTATCGAGCGCTGTTTTATGAGCGCTACGGGCATCTTTTTTCAGATCAAAAACAAGCGGTAATGGTGAACGCGGTGCTGTTTTCATTTGGGCATTTGATGTATTGGCATCCCGTTGTTTGGATCGCCACTTTCATCGGTAGCTTTTTGTTTTCATACGCTTATTTACGCCCACGTGGATTTTTACAGGCCTGTGTCTTGCATGGCATCGCGGGCGTTGCGATCTTTGCCAGTGGGCTTGGTTGGTTGTTTTATTCTGGCGGGAACGTCGCGCAATAATCAGGTTTTTCGATAGATCAGAACATGCGCCGTATCCGCGCCATGTGGGCTGTTTGGATCGGAAAAGATCGGCACGGTTTCAAGCAGAGGTGCGGTGATTGCGCCCTGATCTACCAGTGTATTCAGCGCGGTTTCGAAACCCTTTGCCGCGTAATGTTGTGCGTTCACACCAATGCAAAATAACGCACCTGTTTTTGCCAAATTTAGCAAGTTTTCCAGCGGTTCTGGCCCAAGGTGGCCGTGCGTAAACGTGCCTGCAGAAACCACGGCACCGAAGGGCGTATGCGGGGGCGAAAGGGGCTGCGTCAAATCCACTTTGTGCAGGTCGCCATACAGTCCCTTCGCACGCGATTGGGCCAGCATATCGGGCGAGATATCAAAGCCGTGGATGGAAGATGTGGGTAGGTTTAGAGCCTCTGCAACCAAGCCTGTTCCGCATCCGATGTCGGCAATTGGGTGATCTGAGCCTTGCCGATGCTTGCGATAAAATTCAGCAATTACAGCGGGGTAGATGTAGCCAAGCCGCGTTGCGAACTCTGCGTCATAGTGATCTGCGAAATCTTTGTAATAGCTGAGATTATCTTGCGGCGTTTGGATGGCATAAGCGCCTTCTAACAGCTCTGTCGGGGTGCGTTTTTCTGTCATGGCGCAATGATTTGCCGCTTAACGTCTTTTTGCAAGGATTCGCTGCGAAAACAGGGCAAAAACGGTGCTATGGCTTGACAATAGGCCCCCAAAGACGTCAATGCGCGAGAACCTTATATGACGCCAAAGGATATCCCTATGCACGCCTATCGCAGCCACACTTGCGCCGACCTTAATGCCACAAATGTTGGGGATAATGTTCGTTTGTCTGGCTGGGTGCACCGCGTTCGTGATCACGGTGGCATTTTGTTCATCGATTTGCGCGATCATTACGGCATCACACAAATCTTGGCGGACCCTGACAGCCCTGTGTTCAAAGACGTTGAAAAGGTGCGCTCTGAATGGGTGATCCGTATTGATGGCAACGTGATGGCCCGTGCGCCAGAGTTGGTGAATGACAAGTTGCCAACGGGCGAAGTCGAAGTATTCATCCGCGATATCGAAGTGCTGGGCGAAGCGGCCGAGCTGCCGTTGCCGGTGTTTGGTGATCAAGAATATCCAGAAGAAACAAGGCTTAAGTACCGTTTCATCGATCTGCGCCGCGAGAGCCTGCACGACAATATTATGCTGCGTTCTAAGGTTGTGTCATCGATGCGTCGCCGTATGGAAGGCGAAGGGTTCAACGAATTTCAGACGCCGATTATCACGGCCAGTTCGCCCGAAGGGGCGCGGGATTTCTTGGTGCCAAGCCGTTTGCACCCAGGTAAATTTTACGCGCTGCCACAGGCGCCGCAGCAATTTAAGCAGCTGATTATGGTTGCGGGCTTTGACAAATATTTCCAAATCGCGCCGTGTTTTCGCGACGAAGACCCCCGTGCGGATCGCTCTCCGACTGACTTTTATCAGCTGGATATGGAGATGTCTTTTGTTGAACAACAAGATATTTTCGACACGATTGAACCCGTTCTAAAAGGCGTGATGGAGGAGTTCGGCAAGGGCCGTCCTGTCAACCAAGACTGGCCACAAATCAGCTATAAAGATGCGGCATTGTGGTATGGTTCTGACAAGCCAGACCTGCGGAATCCCATTAAAATGCAGATAGTTAGCGAGCATTTCGCGGGCTCAGGGTTCCAGATTTTCTCTAGCTTGTTGGAGAATGAAGGAACCGAGATTCGCGCCATCCCAGCACCCACTGGCGGGTCGCGGAAATTCTGTGACCGGATGAACAAATTTGCCCAGCAAGAGGGCCTTCCGGGGATGGGGTATATCTTTTGGCGTGAAGTAGCTGGGGGAGAAATCCGCCCAGGCGATCCAATGTTTGGCGATCAAGCGGATACGAAAGAGGCTGTTGAAGCGCAAACAAAGTTGTGGCGCGAACGCGGTGAAAGCAAAATGGAAGCGGCGGGACCTTTGGCCAAGAATATCGGGCCTGAGCGGACGGAAGCGATCCGTCAGCAACTCGGCCTTGGGCTGGGCGATGCGGCGTTCTTCTTGGGTGGTAAGCCGAGCGCGTTTGAAGGTGTTGCTGGGCGTGCGCGTAACGTGATCGGCGAAGAGCTAAAGCTGACGAAAAAGGATACGTTTGAGTTCTGTTGGATCGTTGATTTCCCGATGTACGAGCGCGACGAAGAGACTGGCAAAATCGACTTCAGCCATAACCCGTTTTCGATGCCCCAAGGTGGCATGGATGACCTTATGAATAAGGAACCGACAGATATCCTCGGGTACCAGTATGACCTTGCCTGTAACGGGTATGAGCTGATTTCGGGTGCCGTGCGGAACCACAAACCAGAGATCATGTACAAGGCATTTGAGCTGGCGGGTTACCCGAATGAAGAGGTCGATAAACGCTTTGGTGGAATGGTCAATGCCTTCACCTATGGCGCGCCGCCCCACGCGGGCTGTGCGACGGGGATTGACCGTCTGGTGATGCTGTTGGCAGATGAAAATAACATCCGTCAGGTGATCATGTTCCCGATGAACCAACGGGCCGAAGACCTGATGTTGGGCGGGCCATCCGAGCCGACAAATGAGCAGCTTCGCGAGCTGGGTTTGCGGGTCATTCCACAAGACGACTAGGGCGCGTTAACACATTCGTTAACGGGTGATTTGGGCCGTCAAAAATGTCCGCAAAGTGTATGCAAACCGTATGCAAAGCGTATGGCATGTGTATGGCAAAGTGTATGGCACTTTTAAAAGGTTAAAGTGTTAACGGCGCTGCTGAGCAATCAGGCGGCGCCGTTTTCGTGTGATCTTTGTGTTGGGGGTTACCTAAAGGCTGCCTTTTTGATGTATTCGTAAGATTGGCGCGAATTGTCCGCACGCATCATGTAATGAGCGACAATTTTCCGCATAATTTTCGCATAACTCGCAAAGTTTGCGGATTATTCGCGAGCTTTGGCTGCTATGTTCGTTACAACAGCAAAAGGTGACACCCA
>Ga0233426_10000292_pt1 | contig 55963 bp, 50 predicted proteins | sample SI_118_April2016_6_FD_179875 | JGI IMG/M metagenome (GOLD analysis project Ga0233426, IMG submission 179875) | Seawater microbial communities from Saanich Inlet, British Columbia, Canada - SI_118_April2016_10_MG | ecosystem: Environmental > Aquatic > Marine > Inlet | place: Canada: British... | reverse complement strand
CAAAGATGGTTACAGAGGTAGTCACGGTGACTTTCAAATTGATGTTGATGATTTAAATGTTGTTAATACAAAAATAGCATCAGAAGATGACTTTCTAAACGTTGGGCCAATCGCAGAGTTCTTTAATAGAATTTCTAATGACACGACACTCATAATATGCGCTCTTGGAGGAGATCCAGAAATAGAAATATCAAAAGAAGCTTTCCTTTCAAATCCATCTATATTTTTTTCAAGTCCAGAAACTTGGGTTTTAAGTGCGGACAAAACATCAATAATTGAAAATATTTTGGAGCAAGGAGTGTTAAGGTTTATAGACATTACTCAATCAGAACCAATATTAATAGTCAAATCAATAACAAACTAATAAAAAAACAAAATTCCAACAATGCATAAAATTAATCGCAAGTTCACTGCCGACTTACGAAAATCCTTGCGAATTTTCTATTCGGTTTGTATTTGCTAAATTAGTTGCTGAAACACGCAACAAAATCGTACACAAAACAGTTGTATGCAATTAAAAAAAAACTCAAATGAAAAAAAATATTGTAATTCTATTCATATCTATATTATCAGTTCAAGTTTGTTTATCTCAAACTATTGACACTTTAAAATTAAATAATTATTTCAAATCATTAGATTCAAATAATAAATTTATGGGAAGTGTTGCTTTGATGAAAGATGGAAAATTAATTTATAAAAATCAAATTGGATATTCTGATATTGAAAAACAGAAAAGACAAAATGAAAATACAAAGTATAGGATTGGTTCAATTTCAAAAACTTTTACATCAGTTTTAATTTTTAAAGCAATTGAAGAAGGGAAATTGGATTTAGATAAAACTATAAATAATTATTTCCCAAATGTAAAAAACAGCAACTCAATTACTATTAGTAATTTGTTAAATCACAGAAGTGGAATTCATAACTTCACCAATGATGTGGAATATTTAGAATATAATACAAAACCAAAAAATGAAACTGAAATGCTATCAATAATTTCAAAATTTGATAGTGATTTTGAACCAAATTCAAAATCAGAATATAGTAATTCAAATTATGTGCTTTTATCTTATATCCTAGAAAAAACATATAATCGAACATTTTCGGAAATTTTAAAAAATAAAATAGTTAGTCCAATTGAATTAAAGAATACATTTTTTGGAGGTAAAATAAACTTAAAAAACAATGAATCTAATTCTTATTCATACAATGGGAAATGGGAAAAACAAACTGAAACTGATATGTCGATTCCAATAGGTGCTGGAGGAATAGTTTCTACACCGAGCGATTTATTGAAATTTGCGGAAGCTCTCTTCTCCTTCAAGATTATTTCTAAAAATAGCTTGTCTAAAATGGAAAAATTAGAAGATAATTATGGAATGGGTTTATTTAAAATGCCTTTTTATGATAAATATAGTTTTGGACATACTGGCGGTATTGATGGTTTTAGTTCTGTATTTGGATATTTTCCTGAGGAAAAATCTGCTTTTGCCTTAACTTCAAACGGAACTAATTATGATAATAATGAAATATCAATTGCATTATTAAGTGTGTTATTCAATAAACCTTTTGAAAGTCCTTCATTTAAAATTTATGATTTAAAATCAAAAGATTTAGACAAATATCTAGGCATTTATTCAAGTCCTAGCTTTCCTTTAAAAATAACAATTACAAAATCAGAAAAAATTTTAATTGCTCAAGCGACAGGTCAATCTGCATTTAATTTAGAAGCTATTGAAAAAAATAAATTTGAGTTTAAGCAGGCAGGAATAGTTTTAGAATTTGACACTATTAATAAACAAATGACTTTAAAACAAGGTGGAGGAACATTTAAACTAACGAAAGAATAACTGTTGCCAACAATGTATAAAAAACATAGGGCGTTTCTGCTAAATTAAAAGGTCTGTGTACATTAACAAAGTCTGCTAAATATAAAATTTAGCATTTCTATAGTAGAAAAGATAAAAGCAAAATATTTATATTTAGCTAAGTAATAGATCGAAACGAAAGTGCTTATCAACTGCCCTACGTTTCTTATACAAATACGGCTGGCAATAATTAGAAAAATGACATTGAGAAGTAACATCATATTGATTTTGACTATCGTTCTTTTTGGATGCAGAGAAGATAAAAACACTTCTAAGAATCAGATGGCACAAAAATCTTCTACTAATATTGAAAAAGTTGACACTTCAATTACTGTGCAAGAGATTGCTGAACTGAATACAGAGAGTGAGCCTGTAATTAATGACAACTTATTAGAAATAAAATTTGAAGAATTCTCTATTGAAATAGATAGTCTTGAAGTTTGGGATGAGGAAGAGAAATTAAAAGAACAACAAAAGGACACCGCAAGAATTTATTTAGAATTAGGAGAAACCATTGAAGGACAGAAACTGAAAATTCACAAGATAAAGGAAGGTCAGATAAGAATTTATCAACGATTCGAAAATAGTATAACAGTTATGAATGAAGGACCACATTGTGATTTAACCGAATGGAAACACTACAATTCTAATTGGAAAGAACTGCAAATTGAAAATAGTCAATTTTTAACCGAAAGTTATTCTGAACAAGATTGGGATAAATTCATAGAGGTAGACATGAATGAATTACGAGAAGCTGTGAGAGTAAAATGCGGAGAAGGTTGGGCAGAACATGTAAAAGATGTAAAATCACCTACTGAATATCCTTTTGGAATAAGTACTAGTAGAATTTTCTTTAAGATTGAGTTTATTGAACAAGATTCAGAGTATTTAAAAGAACGAATAATTTCAATTGAAATACCAATGGGTTGTTAAATGAAAAATTATTACCAACAATGACTATACGTAATGCGGGTTTTCTGCTAAACGAAAGGTCAGAGCATTTAAGGAAGTCCGCCAATACTTTAATTTGGTGTTTAAAGTGAATAAATTAAAAACAAAATATAACCTCCTGGCTACGTACAAAATTTGAAAACTCCGCTTTTCAAATCCCGCACTGCGCATAGCCGAGACGTTAGCTAACATTTAAAAACGAAATAACATTGAAAAAAAGAAAGTGGAAAAAATATAGCTTCGAGTTTTTATCAATTTTTATTGCATTGATTTCTGCATTTGCCTTGAATAATTGGAATGATAACAGAAAGGATAACATAGCTGAATCGAAAATCTTATTGGAAATATTAAATGGCTTAGAAAACGATAAAGTTGATATAGGCTTAAACATTGAAGGACATCAAATGGGAATAAAATCTTGCGAATTTTGGAGAAAAATTTTTAATAATAAAAGAACTAACCTTGACACCTTACAACAACACTATTTTGTTTTAACAAGAGATTTTATTTCAATTCAGAATGTTTCTGGTTATGAAACATTAAAATCTCGAGGGTTAGAATTAATTAAAAACGACTCTTTAAGAACAAGAATAATATCTTTATATGAGATTGATTACCAAACTCTTAGAAAACTAGAAGAGGAATATAACGAACTACAATTCCAAAAAAATTATTTTAAAGAAATAAATAAAATGATTTCACCATATTTTACATTTGATTCAAAAGGAAATATTAGTGAAATGGAATTTCCTATTAATTTAAGTGAAACTGAAAGAAAAACCCTACTGAGTTACCTTTGGAAAATTCAAACAAACAGGAAATTTATTTTACAATCATATAATCAAACAAAAGATAATATAACTGAATTAGCTACAAAGATTGAGATAGAATTAAAACGTTAGTTAACACCGTACAAAATTAATTGCTTGCTTCTTGCTTACTCACGAAAATCCTCTCGGACTTTCTTTGTCCGTTATTATTTACTAAATTAGTTGCTTAAACCACGCAACTAACCTTATACAACAACGCTAACATTAAGTTGAAAAAATATTATGAAATATAATCTGAAAAAAATTGCATTAGTTGCTGAAATATTTGGAGGAATTGCAATCCTAATTTCCTTAATTTTCGTAGGTATTCAATTCAAAGAAAATACTAAGGCAACAAGATCAGCTACGGCACTAGCAACTGTTTCTGAAATGACTTCGTGGTACAGTAATATAGGTAATAGCGAGCGTGGAAGTTATATATTCTGGAACTTTCTGAGCAATCCCGATTCGCTAAAACCTGAAGAAAGGTTTCAAGCTATAATGAATATTCATGGAGCTATGTTAGCATTTCAAAATAGTTATTATTTAGTTAAAGAAGGAACACTTGACCAGGAGATTCAACAATCACTTTTGGAAATTATCAATGGAATTAAAACGACTCCTGGATTTCTTGTGTTTTGGAAAGCAAGAAAATCTATATTCCTTAAGGAATTTCAAGAATATGTTGAGGAAATAATAGCATCTAAAAAAGTCACTTCGGAAGGTGTTTATGAAATAGTTGAAAAAAAATAACCTAATGCCAACAGCATCTATAATTAATTGCTAGGTCACTGCCGACTTACGAAAATTCCGCTGGAATTTTCTATCTGTGATTTGTTTGCTAACTTTAAGGCTTAACCACGCAACTAACCAAATACAACAACGTTGTGTGTAATTATAAAATTATGATGGATAAGATTATTAAATACCAAAATGATTCTGAAAAAAACTTTGAACAGAAGAAAAATATAAAAACAATTATAAATTATATTATCGCTTTCATTCTCTTCTTGTTATCAACAATTATTTCAGCATTTACATTTCCATTCAGGTTTGTATATAAAAAAACAATTCGAAGAAATTCTGATTCAAAAATCATACACCTTAATGCTAGAAATATAGATTCAGTTTTGAAAAAAGAAAAATTAGTTTTAATAGACTTTTGGGCTGAATGGTGTGGGCCATGCTTAATGATGAATTCTACAATGGAAAAATTTGCGACTGAATCAAATGGTATAAGAATTACTAAGGTTAACGCTGATTTAAATGGGAAATTAATAAATAAATTCAAAATAAAGGGCTTACCACAATTTATTCTAATGAAAAATGGGGAAGAAATAAAAAGGCATGCAGGAGCAATGACAATTTTTGAATTGACTAAATTTTGTGATGAAAGCAAATAAAAAAACTACATATAACACAGTATATAAAACATAGCTAATAAGAGCTATATCGGAAGGTTTACACGTATTTGAGTAGACCTCCAAATTTTTAAATTTGGCTTATAGAATTCAAAAAATAGAAACAAAACATAAAAATTTGGCCCGTGTATAATCCGGAATACAAGTACTTATATACACGCTTCGTTTCATTTACTGAGACGTTGTATGCCATTTGAGAGCAACCTTATCGGAAATTAAGCAACATAGAATTATAATTATCTTGAACTGTTTGAATAATTAAAGTCTTATCCGAATTCAAGCCTTCGATATCATCTATTTCATTAAATTCTCGCATATTGGAATTTCCCCACAAACTGAATTCAATAATTATTGGAGTTAAACGAATCCCTTTTTCCGTTAGCAAATAAATATTTTCTTTTTTGTTATCTGGCACTTTCGTTTTGAAAATCAGTTTATACGATTCTAACAATTTTAATCGTGCAGATAAAATACTTGGTGCAATCTTTTCATATGAATCAGAAATTTCCTTGAAAGTCTTTTTGTGCTTAACAAGCATATCTCTAATGATTAACAAAGACCATTTATCACCTATTACATCTAATGCAGATGAGATTGGACAGCCAGAGCGAAATTCTTTTTTCATTTTTTACAAACTATTGCTATTAATTCGATAGTAATTATTATTTTTGCTTTCAATTCCGTAGCAAAAATACAAAAATTAAATAGAAATTATGTTAGCAGGACATTTTACCACGGCATTAATAGCAAAACAAAAATTCCCAAAAGGAACGTTACTTTATTTTTTAATTCTATCCCAATTACAAGATTTTTTGTGGTTTACCTTTCACTATTTAGGGCTTGAACCAACCAATCCTAGTGATGCCTTTGATGCTACTTTAAGTAATATGGCAGTAGAGATGTTATACAGTCACGATTTGTTACCACAATTATTTTGGTTGGCGATTGTTTTCTTACTTGGAAAATTTCTATTCAAAAGCACCAAAATTGGCTTAATAAGTGTCGCTTTGGTGTCAATCCATTTTGTTTTAGATTTCTTTTCAGGTCATATGCATCATATTTTTGGGGCAAATACAATGGAAGCTGGTCTTGGATTGTATGCATCTAATCCTTATTTAGCCATTTTAATAGAAGCTTTATTTAGTTTTGGTGCTATGTGGTATTTCTTTAGAAAAGAAGCAAAAAAAGGAATTATTAGAACTACAAAAAATAGAATTGCAATTATTTCTGTTTTCGCTTATGGAATTATTTTTATGCTACTAATCGCTACAAAATCTTTTAGAGAGTTATTTGGTATTCCAGAATTTGATTTAGGATTTAATACCAATATGCCTACGCTCATTTTTACATACGGAGCAATGCTTTATTGCTTGAATTATTGTACGCCGAAGTTTACGCTTGACAAAAAACAATAAGGGAATGATTGAAGGAACATTAAATTTTATTAAGGAATTGAAAATTAGGAACGAATCCTTGTTTTATTTTGGTTTGTTCTGCTTATCTCTTTCAATAATATTTATCTTTTTAACCAAACTTACAACTACCCAAGTTCATGGAGTAAACGCTTGGTTTAAGCCGTTAAAATTTGCTATTTCAATAGGTTTATTTGCTTGGACAATGGCTTGGTATTGTCATTATTTGTCAAATTTTAATGTAACACCTTTCAATTGGACAGTAATCATTTTATTTGGTTTTGAACTTACTTATATTGCTTTTCAAGCCTCTAAAGGACAATTATCACACTTCAACTTTGACACACCACTTTATTCTATATTATATTCGTTAATGGGTTTGGCGGCCGTAATCGTTACACTCTATTCGGCTTATATTGGCTTCCTCTTTTTTACACAGTCCTTTCCAAATTTACCAAGTCATTTTATTTGGGCAATTCGTTTAGGAATCTTGATTTTTGTTATTTTTTCATTTGAAGGCGCTTTAATGAGCTCTCAGATGAGTCATAGCGTTGGTGCAATAAATGATAACTCAAATTGGTGGATTATAGGTTGGAGCAAAACTGTAGGTGATTTAAGAGTTTCGCACTTTATTGGAATGCACGCTTTACAGCTACTTCCATTGCTTTCTTTTTATCTCTTTAAAAATACAAAAGCCACTATCATTATTTCATTGCTTTACGCAGTTCTTGCTACCACAACATTAGTTCAAGCTTTAAATGGAAAACCTATTTTTACGCAAAACGAACAAAAGGAATCGAAATAAAAACAGCATGCAACAATGTATATAAAACATAGCTAATAAGAACTAAACCGAAAGGTTTTCAACTATTTGAGTAGACCTCCAAATTTTTAAATTTGGCTTATAGAATTGAAAAATAGAAACAAAATATAAAAATTCGGCCCGTGTATAATCAGAATACAAGTACTTTTTTACACGCTTCGTTTCATATACGGAGACGTTGCACACCATTTTGACAGTCCTAATCCTGAATAAGTAATGTTAAACGAGAATAATTATTCAAAACACTTAAAATTAAATAAATTTATCTAATGATTATGAAAAATTCAATAAGCCTTTTAAAAAAAAATATCCAATTTACTTTAGCTATATTATTACTCTTTTTTAGCTGTTCAGATGATTCTTCAAATGATACAAATACCATAGTTTCTGATACAAATACCATAGTTTCGTTAAAATCTGAATTCGCTTCAAACCTGAACAAAATCATAGAAGGTAAGCAAATAAGTTTTACAGAAAAATCTGAAGGCGAGCCAACGAGTTGGAGTTGGACTTTTGAAGGAGGTACCCCAGCAACATCTACTGAAAAAAATCCTGTAATATCGTATAGTGAACAGGGTACTTTTAAAGTATCTCTTACTGTCTCTAAAGACGATGCTAGTGAAACCATAGAAAAAGAAAATTTGATCGATGTATTAGCTTTATTTGACGAAAATGAAGTGCCAGAAACTCAATTGTGTAAACTTGATAAAATATTTACAAATGATCCTGTAGATATAGGCTTCCCTAATAATGGGCCATCATCATCACTAGGACAAGTTAATATTCAAGTATTATTTGTAGACTTCTCTGACGCTGTCGCTTCTCAAACAACAACTTCTATTTTTAATTTATTAGAAAATATTAATACTGAATTCTACGAAGAGATGTCCTACGGTAAAATGGAAATAAACCTACTACCATACCATTCTTGGTTAAGACTTAGTTCGGTTTCGTCACAATATGCTGAAAGTCTAAATTCTTCTTCTGGACATCTTTCATTTATTCAAGAAGCGGTTGATTTGGCAGATGACCAAGTTGATTTTAGCGATACAGATATTGTGTTAGTAATGTCCAATCCTGATGCTTCCGAAATTGAATATGGCCCAACTTTTGGATCCCTAAATGATAGTTTCGCTATAAATGCAGATGGAAATAGTATTCTAACTGGAATTACTTCTGGATTCGATTTTAATTATTGGGGAGGTATTTGGCTTGCACATGAAATGGGACACTCTTTAGGGCTACTTGACTTATACGCTTACAGTAACTCTAATAATCACAGATACGTTGGTGGTTTTGGAGTTATGGGAATACAATCAGGAAAAGCACCAGGCTTTTTTGCATATGAAAGATGGTTACTAGGCTGGATTGATGATTCACAAATTTATTGCCATTCAGAGGGATCAATAACTATAGAAATACAAGAGTTAGCTACTGAAGGAGGAATAAAGGCATTATCAGTGCCTCTAAACTCAAACAGAGCTATTTTAATCGAGAGTAGAAAAAAGAAGGGTTTCGACTCTTCTATGCGAAAAGAAGGAGCGCTAGTTTATGTTATTGATACTTCTGTACCAAGAGGTCAAGGTCCTTTAAGGGTTTTACAAAATTCTAATACTGGCAGCATGAAAGAAAATGCACCTATGATAGCTGGAGATATTTACACTTACCAAGGAGTCACAATAGAAGTTATAGAATCTAAATCATCTAGTGATATAATCCAAGTTACAATACAATAATAACGGATATTTACTCTAGAAAAATAGTTGGTTATGATGTTAGTGATAGATTAAAACTTAAAGGAAGTGTTAGAGCACTTAATAAAGCGATTTACCAAGCTAAAAATATTAATGGGCTAACACATTATTCAGACATAGGAATAAAGTATTGTTTACACACAAATACTTAAAAGAAAAAAGATAGATATTAGTATAGCGGAAGAAAATCATTGTTACGAAAACGCAATGGCAGAAGGTGTAAATGGCATCTTAAAAGATAAATTTTATCTCGATCAAACTTTTGATAGCGTAGATAACGCTAAAAGAACTGCAAAAAAAGCAATTAATTTATACAACGAAATAAGATTACACTTATATTTAGCCTTTAAAACACCTAATATGGTATATAAATTATCAGCCTAAATTCAATTTTAAACTGTAGCCATATTTCAGGACTAGACATTACTGAAAACTGACTAATTTTTAAAAAAACTAAAAACTAACCATTTAGAGAGAATTAAAATGAGATTACTAAAAAATATATTTTTTGTATTCATATCTGTTATTGTTGGTTTATATCTTGGAGGCAAGCACGGTATTTACTTAACAGAAAACAATATCGTAGATTTGGGCGCAACGGCAGGAAATCTCTTGTATCCTCTTTTCTGGTTAATAATGGCTGTAGTTGGTGGTATACTATCTGGTCTCACTGGTCTCATAATAGTTATTATTCTTTCAAGATTCCACAAACCAAACAAGGATAAAAGACTCAATAATAATTACAAAAAGGGTGCAGAATTTAAACCATGGGGAATGGAACAGAATCAATTCTGTATGCTACTGCACCTATCGCAATTCGCAAGTCTCTTAATTCCACTAGCTGGTATTGTATTGCCTATTGCAATGTGGGCTTCAAATAAAGGCCAAAGTGAATTAGTTGACAAACAGGGTAAGAATATCTTGAATTGGTTAATTAGTTGCTTGATATACTTAGTAATTAGCTCAATTCTTTCATTTATTCTAATTGGAATACCCTTGCTAATTATTTTAGGAATTTGCTCTTTAATATTTACAATTACTGGAGCCATAAAAGCAAATGACGGCATTGTTTATACATACCCGTTAACAATGACTTTTATTAGATAGGTTCTGTTTATCAGAAAAACTATATACCTAAAGAAATAAAAAGTAGTGAAACTTATTTGTTGAAATACAGAAAGAATCATTAAAATTTTGTGTATCAATTGAATCAAAAAGTCTCATGAATAACACATACACCCAACAAAGTATAAAATTTATAACATATTTAAAGAAAAATTGTAAAACCAAAACAACCAACTAACATTTGTACTAGGCTGAAAAACCTCCGGGTTTTAAGCCGCACAAATCTTATACAAAACAGGTTATATTTAAGCAACAAATGAAAATAAAATTAATTCTCACCATTTTCTTATCGCTTATTACCATTTTAGGAAAAGCACAATCTAGATATAACATAATCTATGAAAAACAATTAGGACAAAATTTTGCCGGAGAAAATATTAATGCAGGTTTTCATTTACTCGATTATGCAGACTCATTGTTCATCCCAAAAAAAATAATCAAAACTGAAAATAATTTCGCTAAAGTGATTAACCCTATTTTCCGCTTTAGTAAACTATTCTTAAGCAATTATCTAATAACTGATTATGCAATGACAATGAATCATGAAAGATTTGGTCATGGATATAGAATGCTAGAGGCAGGTGGTTCTATTGATAAAATTGTTTACAATATGCCTCAACCTTTCACCAATGAATTCTCCTACATAAATGCCACTTACCCTGTAAATTTTACCATACAACAAGAATTAATGTATCGTCTAGGTGGTTCTGAAACTAATCTTATCCTTTCAGATATAATGAGAAAAAATATTTTATTGGATGAGAAGTTCAATTATAATTTTGGCCTTGCCTATCTTTATGGAAGCAATGATATGCCGGGCTACACAGCCTTTGTTACCAATCCAGGTGCTGACCCTATACAATATAGGCAAAACATAAATCAGCTATATGGTGGTGAACCACTTACCCGTGAAAAGATGCGTACCTATTCGTTCATTGCACTATTGACCGATCCTATGAATTTTTATGCCCTGAAATCTGTCTTTTATGATTATATTATCAAAGGAAGACATAGCTCTAAAGTAGGTATGATAAAACTAAGCAAAAGACTTAAATATTTGCCTAGGTTTAGATTTGAATACACACCATATGGGCCTGAATTGGTATATCAGAATTACCTTAAGTTAGATTCTAAATTAATGCTGTTTAGTTTTAGTCATTCAGACGCTGCGTTGCCTAATTCATGGCGATTCACTGCTAATATTTGGAATTTAAAATCGTCCGATTATCTTTCATTTAACCTATCAGGACAAATCTGGAACCAACCTAATATTGAGTTTTATCAGAATGATAAACTTATAGCTTCTGAGGGCTTTGGCGGTCAATTTATATCTACTGTTAATTATGATATTAGCAAAGACAAAAACCTCTATGGTTTTACATTTCAAGCGGGCTATAAATCAACAGGATACGCTATTGGAGAACAATTAAATAAGGGATGGATAATGAGAGGAGGTTTAACTTTTAAATTAGGAAATTAAAGCCTGTAGATAACAATATGTATAGTGCATAGCACCCTCCGGGATGCTACAATACCATACACTAACCCTCCTCTGTAATTTTGACGCAACTTTGCATCTACAAGAAAAGACATTCAATTATGAATACAAAACTTATTTTATTTCTAACATTAATTTTTCTACTTTTTAGTTGTAATAAAGACGATGAAAACGCTGTTACTTATCCAGAAACTTTAGAGTTAACTTATGATTTTCAAAATGACAACCAATCTTGGGAAGGTGACTTCGCAGATTATCCTTTAGGTGAAGAGATTTTTTATGAATTAAGCTACGAACTCTCCAATTTACCAACACCTTTAAACACAAACTCAGGAGCACTAAAACAATCAGGAAATAATCATTCTGACGATTTATTTATGTTTTTTGAAGACAAATAAATGGACTTAAGCCGAATACCGATTATAAAGTTCCTTATGAAATTGAGTTTGCCAGTGATGTTGCAGGTGGACAAGTTGGGGTTGGAGGAAGTCCAGGAGAAAGTGTTACAATTAAAGCAGGTGCTGTAATAACAAAACCCGAAAAAGTCAATCAATCAGGATTTTATCAAATGAATATGGACAAAAACAATAAAGCAAATAGTGGTTTTGAAACCTATCTAATTTCAGATGCAAACGCTACATTTGACCGAATTGGAATTAACGGAGAAAAGTATAATTCTGAAACTATACATTTGACAACACTTGATAATTTAAATGAGGAATTTACAACTGTTTGGAATTCTGAAAAATTAATGAGTGAAATATAAATAACGACATACAACAATCTTTATAGTTAATGGCTGTTATAGACAGTTATAATTACAAATAATTTCAACCCAAAGCCTATTTTCACGCCTAGGCGTGAAGTGATTTTTAAATAACTTCTTTAGTTTGGTTGGCAAAAAAAACCGGATCATAGCAATCTGTTAGCAAACAAAAAATAATATCAGAAAATGAAAATTAATACTTTACTTATCTTAATTGTTTTATCTCCTATTACATCTATTGCTCAATCTATAGATTTTCAAGAAGATACAACCGTAAACAACTTATATGATTCCAGGCAAGGCTCTTGTGCCATGGCTGATATCGACAATGACGGTGACCTTGACTTAATAATCACAGGTGCCGATGCTCAATTGACTAACCGCAAGACCACATTATACAGCAATGACGGTCTTGGGAATTTTACCGAAATAATTGGAACTGGACTTTCTAATTGGTCGGAAGGAGGAAAAATAGCTTTTGCGGATGTTGATGGAGATACTGACCAAGATTTGCTGATTACCGGAAGAGATGGTAGTGCAAATTATTATGTCCATTTTTACTTGAATGACGGAAGCGGTAATTTCACACCAGATACCACCCAACCTTTTGAACCATCTATAGGGGGCAATCTTGAATTTGCAGATATAGATAATGATGGAGACTTGGATTTATTTATGACTGGCCGTGACAACAACAATTTGATATTTTCAAAACTTTACCAAAATGATGGCACAGGAGGGTTCTCTGAAGTAACATCCAGTCTTTTTCTTTCTGAAGGAGGTTCAGCCTCTGCTTTTTTTGACATGGATAATGACAATGATCTGGATCTTATTCTAGCAGGAAAGAATAACAGCAATCAAAAAAAGACAACGCTGTATGAAAATGATGGGGCAGGCAATTTTAGTTTGGTAAGCAATACACCTTTTGAAAATGTTGATTTTGCTGCCATTGCTATAGATGACTCCGATAACGATAGTGATTTAGATGTACTCATAAACGGAGAGAATGATTCTGGTGTGCCTATTTGTCAACTATATTTAAATGACGGTACCGGTGCATTCAATCTTCTAGTTGGAACACCTTTTATTCAAACAGCTGCAGGTACTGTCGACTTTGCTGATTTTGACAATGATAATGATATGGATGTCTTGGTAACTGGCTCGGTAGGAGGGCAAACATTTGCAGCTCATATTTATGAAAATCAAGGTATGAACAACTTTAGCTTAGTGGATACACTGGAAACACTTTATTTATCCTCAACAGCCCTTGGAGATATTGACAATGACAATGATCTAGATGCAATTATCATTGGAATTGCTCAGTTATCTGCTGATATATACAAGCCAAGAGTTTACGAGAATATGCTCACAACTCTTTCAACTGAAAATACAACTGATAGTTATAGAGAAAATCTATTACTATACCCTAATCCTTCTTCAGGAATCTTAAATATCCAGACCAACCACACATTTACTCCATCGATCAAAATATATAATTTAATTGGTGAGTTGGTCTTTTCTGAGGACAATTTGAGCCCAAATAGCCAAATTTCATTAAATCAACCACCAGGAATATATATGATAGTTGTTAAAACCAACCGTTCAACTTCTACATCAAAGTTGATTTTAAAATAAAAACGATTTGCTAACAAAACCTAAACTGCATTGAAACGCAGTTTAGCCAAACCGTTCTCTGTAATTTTGACACATCCATTTTAAATATTTTGCATCTACAAGAAAAAACATTCAATTATGAACACAAAACTTATTTTATTTCTAACATTAATTTTTCTACTTTTTAATTGTAATAAAGAAGATGAAAACGTTATTACTTATCCAGAAACTTTAGAGTTAACTTATGATTTTCAAAATGACAACCAATCTTGGGAAGGTGACTTTGCAGATTATCCTTTAGGTGAAGAGAGTTTTTATGAATTAAGCTACGAACTCTCCAATTTACCAACACCTTTAAACACAAACTCAGGAGCACTTAAACAATCAGGAAATAATCATTCTGACGATTTATTTATGTTTATTAGAAGACAAATAAATGGACTTAAGCCGAATACCGATTATAGAGTTTCTTATGAAATTGAGTTTGCCAGTGATGTTGCAGATGAACAAGTTGGGGTTGGAGGATCTCCAGGAGAGGGTGTTACAATTAAAGCAGGTGCTGTAATAACAAAACCCGAAAAAGTCAATCAATCAGGATTTTATCAAATGAATATTGACAAAAACAATCAAGCAAATAGTGGTTCAGATATGGTTATTATCGGAGATTTTTCTAATGATACTAATCAAAATGAATATACTCTGAAAAACTTAGTGGCTAATGATATTCTTACAGTTTCCACAAATGGTTCAGGTGAATTATGGTTAGTGATTGGCACTGATTCTGGTTTTGAAGCTACTACAACCATCTATTATAATTTGATTAAAGTGAAATTAGAAAAACAATAAACTACAGAGAACAATGGCTATAAGTAATTGCTTTTATTCGCATACTTCTGAAAATCCTCGCGGATTTTCTATTCGGTTTATATTTGCTAAATTAGGTGCTTAAACCACGCAAAAAACCACACACCAATTCATTGTGCATAATTATGACCCGTCCTGAAATATGGCTACAGAATTCTAAAAATTAAAATATTAATCAAAAAATATAAATGAACAAGTCAAAAACATTCGATTATTTTAATAAGGTTGCGAATACTTGGTTAGAAGATTTAGAAGAGAAAAATGAAGAAGATATATTAATAAACCCTTTTGAAGGATCTTGGTCTATATCAGAACTATATGATCACATAATAAAAGTTGCTAGAACCTATCAGATACCAAATTTTAAAAAAAGTGTAACAACTGAAGTAGAAAGAAAGAAAAGAAAAAACATAAAAGGACTTGTTATTTTTAATGTAGGAATAAAAAAAATTAATATGAAAATTAAAATGGAGAACTTTCCAAAACCATTAGTAAAAGATTTTACACCTATAAAACAAAACAAGACTGAATTAATTAAAGACTTTAAACAATTTATAAATGAAGTAAATAGCCTAAAGGAGACTTTGTTGAAAAGTAAAAGGAAAAATAAACATTATCATCTAATGTTCGGAGATATTAATACGAAAGACTGGTTTACACTAATTGCATTTCATATGGCTCATCACGAAAAGCAAAAGAAAAAAATAAACGAGTTTTTAGAATCTAGGTAAATGAATTATTAATTATGCACAAGCCCGTGTATTAAAAATTACTAAATTAGTGCTTAAACAAAGTTGGTTGCGGTTTTTGTAAACAAACATGTTGTATGCAATGCCGAAAAATAAACCTGTAATAAATGAAAATGAGTCAGTTTTGGATTAGAGTTTTAGGAGTTTTTGGAATATTAGGTGGATTGATTTTATTAGCTGGAGATATGCTTTTGTATTATGACCCAGTCAATATGAGTTTAAAGCAGAATATGGGAAATGCTTCTGACTTTAGAATTATTGCAAGTGGAGTTTGTGCACTGTTTGCAGCTTGGTTTTATATGCTTGGATTAGGTCAAGTTTATTATGCATTTAAAACAACAAAACCAATTTTCAGAAATGGTACGTTGATTTCTTTCGGAAGTATCTTAATATCATATGGAATCGTTCACGGAGCATTCCTTGCTATTGCGACATCTGCAAAATTAGCGACTGAACATAGTCTTGACATAAATGAGGCTGTTTTACTGTCTGAAAAAACAAACGAAATTTTGAGATTATTCGTATATCCATTGTTCGGAATTTTATCCATTCTATTTATTAGTCAGGTATGGAAAAGAAAAACATTATATCCAAGATGGATTATCCTTTTTTTTCCACTTATTCCATTTTTGATTGAGGATTTAGTTACGAAGTATTTACAAAAAGACATTTGGATTATAATAAAAGGAGGTTATTTAAACATCATTTTGGTTATCTTTTTTACAGCATCGACAATTGCATTATGGAATATCAAAAAATCCGAAATAATTAGTGAATAAAGCACAACATACAACACCGCATATAATTTATTTGCTGGCTTCATGCTACTTGCAAAAGTCCTCGCAGACTTTCTTGGGCGCTAATTATTTACTCAATTAGTTGCTTGAAACACGCAACGGGATCATACACCAATACTTTAGCCATAATTAGAAATGATGAACATTAAACTTAAAATTATAGTAATCGGATTCTTATTTTTATTCCTTAATGTATTTGGACAAAAAACTGAATTAGGATATAAAACAAAGAATTATACAGTCTATTCAGAAGATAAAGACGAGTATATTCTAAAAATAACTTTTCCCAGGAATTATAATTCTGACAAAGAATATAAAACGCTTTATTATTTAGATGCTTATTGGCTTGCAGAAATTACTCTTGGTTCTTATACTATATTGGATTTATGCAATTATGTGGAAGATGTTGTTTTTGTTGGTATTTCATTAAACGGCACTCAAAAAGATTGGCATAAGCAAAGAGATATGGATTTTACTCCTTCGCAATTTAGAAATCTTGGACTTTTAGAAGATTTAAAAAAAATCAATCCAGATAATAACATTAAAATTACTGTCAAAACTGGAAGTGGAAATCAACTCGGAAAAGAAAGTACTGGAGGTGCAAATTTATTTTTAGCTTTTTTAGAGAATCAAGTAATTGAATTTGTAGAAAAAGAATATCCTAATCTTAATAAACGAAGAGGTTTACTTGGTCATTCTTTTGGAGGTCTTTTTGGATTTTACACTTTACAAAATCGTCCGGAACTATTCCAGGATTTACTATTAATCTCTGCCTCTTTATCTTGGAATTCATCGGAATTGGTTGGCAAAGGAAAATTTGAAAAATTTAAAGATTCAAAAAACGAAATAAAACTTTATCATAGTTATGGAGAAAAAGAAATCAATGGTATTAAAACTTCAAATAATGATATAAGTTTAATTCTAACTGAATTAAAACTTGAAAACTTGAGTTATAAATTTAACCCAGTTAAAAATACTAACCATCATTCCGTGTTATCAAGAGCAATTTATGATGGATTATTATATTTGTATAAAAAATAACTATTACCAACAATGTGCATAATTAATTGTAGTTTAAGTGATGAAACGAAAGTAAAAATATAAAACAAGGGGCAGTGCAATCCCCTTTGTCTGGAAATGATTTAACTACCTTTTTACAGAGTCTAATGTCTGACACTATAGAATCTATTGAAATCATTTCCAATCCTAGTGCGCAATATGAAGCAGAGGGATCAGGAGGTATCATTAATATCCGACTTAAAAAAGCAGTAGCTAGGAACTCAATGGAGCCGCTGCTTCTAGTTTTACTAAAGGCGAAGAATACCGCTACAGCAGCAATGTATCCTTAAATTTCGGTCTTGAAAAACTTCAAACGAGCTTTGACATCACCCAGTCGTATAATAAGAATTTCGTTGGTTTTGACGATCGCAAACAACAAAATAATGTGGCACTGTTGCTCGACTCCAAAGACAACCAGATTAGAGATGGGTATAATGTTGGATTAGCACAAGAATCTCAATTAAACGACAAACACTTTGTGGGCCTTAATGGCCGTGGCATTTTTAATACTGTCGATAACAGATTAAATAGTTTTACTGATATTTTCAAGGTACAACCTCCAGAACTGTCTGAAATCTTACGCTCACAATCCTTTGCAGGTGGAACTTCAACCAATTATTTAGTTAATGGTTTTCATGTATCGAATTGCCAATAGTGAAATGAAAAACATTTTTAAAATAAAGAATTGAGCTAAAAAACAACCTTTTTCTTTATTAAGTTTTGGTAATATTTTTTCTTGCATTGTTGAATTAGAATACATCTCCAATGTCGATTTATTTTCAATACAACAAGCCACACATAGCACTTTATTTTTTTTAGTAGTTATTTAATTCTTAGCACTAAAACATAGCTTGCATGATAAGAATGTACTAATTTTACTATGGCAAAAGTCTGTTTTAGTAGTTTATTAGAAACTACAACTAATGCTAGCTTTTTTGCTCTTTCTTTGTTTAAAAACAAAACTGCTATTTATCATGTTCTACGAGCCTCTTTCTACAAAAAAAGCCTGCGACTAAAAGCTGAACACAAAATTTCTAGCAGAATATATATAAAAACTATCAGAATGATGAAGATCATTACTTCATAGAATCTTCAGTCATAACTTTATACAAATTTTAAAAGTTATGCAAAAATTTGTAATCGCTTTATAATTGCCAAATTTTTTATTAAATAAGCGACTTATTATATACCAAATAGTTGGAAAAAATATAAAACTAAATAAAAGTATCCGAAATTAAATACTTTTATTTAGTTTTAAATGGTCTAAATTTTTAGACGTTTTTCGCTAACCAATCTCCTACTTCCTTCGTTCCGTAAGCTTTTCCTCCATCTGCTAAATCTTCCGTAACAATGCCTTCGTTTAAAGCATCGTTTACAACAGCTCTAATTGCTTTTCCTTCTTCTTGTAAACCAAAGTTTTCAAACATCATTGCTGCAGACAAGATCGTTGCCATTGGATTTGCAATATTTAATCCAGTTGCTTGTGGATATGAACCATGGATTGGCTCAAATAAACCTATTTTTAAACCAAGAGATGCACTTGGCATTAAGCCCATAGATCCAGAAATTACAGAAGCTTCGTCTGTTAAAATATCTCCGAATAAGTTTTCAGTAATTAAAACATCATAACTATTTGGCCACTGCACTAAACGCATTGCAACTGCATCTACAAACTCATAAGAAACCGTAACCTCTGGATAATCTTTTTCCATTGCTTGCACGGTTTCTCTCCATAAACGAGATGTTTCTAAAACATTTGCTTTATCTACACAACATAATTTTTTAGAACGTGTCATTGCTAATTCAAAACCTTTTTTTGCCAAACGAATTACCTCAGCTCTTGTGTACACACAATTATCAAATGCAGTTTCTCCAGCATCTCTTCTACCCTTTTCACCAAAGTAAATACCTCCAGTTAATTCACGTAAAAAAACCAAATCAGTTCCTTCAATACGTTCTCTTTTTAGAGGGGATTTGTCTAACAAAGAAGGAAATGTAAATGTTGGTCTTACGTTTGCGAATAAGCCCAATTTTTTACGCATTTTCAGTAAACCTTGCTCTGGACGAACTTTTGCTAAAGGGTCGTTATCAAATCTTGGATGACCAATTGCACCAAATAAAACAGCATCTGCAGCTTCACAAATTTCGTGTGTTTCATCTGGATAAGGCTCTCCGACTGCATCAATTGCAGCAGCACCTGTTAGAGCTGGTTTCCAATTGATTTCATGATTGAATTTTTTTGCGATCGCATTAGATACTTTTACGGCTTGGTCTATTACTTCAGGACCAATTCCATCTCCTGCTAATACTGCTATATTTAATTTCATTTTTTTAATTTTTTGACTAATATTTATAGTCTTTTATTTTTTATTTCAACAAATCGCCTACGGTTAAAAAGCAAATGTTATTTAAATGATATTCAACATTTTTTCTGCAGCTTTTATTGCAGATACTGTTTGATCTGAATCTAAACCACGGGTTATAAATTCCTTTTCTTCTCTTTTCCAAGTAATAATAGTTTCACATAGTGCATCGGAATTACTTCCTGGAGGAATTCTTACTCCGTAATCAATTAATGCGGGTAATTCTTTTTTACTGTGAATTTTATACATTTTTTTTAATGCATTCATAAAAGCATCAAACTGACCATCGCCTTGAGCGTGTGCTTCATATAAAACACCTTCAACTCTTAATTGTAAAGTAGTAGATGGTTTCATTCCTTTTGCATGCCCTAAAACATAATTTTCTACAACTACACGTTTTTCAATTGTGTCGCTATCTAAAACATCAGAAATTATATAAGGTAAATCTTCTTGAGAAACAACTTCTTTTTTGTCTCCTAATTCAATAATTCTTTGAGTAACTTTCTTTAATTCTTCATCATTTAAGCTGATACCTAAATCTTGTAAGTTCTTTTGAATATTGGCTTTTCCGGATGTTTTCCCTAATGCATATTTCCGTTTTCTACCAAACCGTTCTGGCATTAAATCATTAAAATATAAATTATTTTTATTATCACCGTCTGCGTGAATCCCTGCCGTTTGCGTAAAGACATTTGCTCCAACTACAGGCTTATTTACCGGAATTCTAAAACCTGAAAATGTTTCTACTAACTTACTTACCTTGTGAAGTGCTTTTTCGTTTGTTGTAATTTTTACATCCGTTAAGAAATCTTTAATCACCGCCAAAACACTTGCCATTGGCGCATTTCCTGCACGTTCTCCCATTCCATTAATGGTTAAATGCAATCCATTTACGCCTGCTTTTACAGCTTCCATTACATTAGCAACTCCTAAATCATAATCATTATGACCATGAAAATCGATATGAATTTTTGGGTATTTTGTACGAACCTCATCAATATATAAAAAAGTTTCTTTAGGCGTTAATACCCCTAAGGTATCTGGTAATAAAACACGTTCTATATTTTGAGCCACTAAAAAATCTAAATATTCAAATACGTAAGTTTTAGAGTTGCGCATTCCGTTAGACCAATCCTCTAAGTATATATTCGTTTTTATATGATTTGCCGCTGCTAGGTCAATAGCCACTTTAATATCTGAAAAATGTTGCTCAGGTGTTTTTTTTAGTTGATGCGTTAAATGATTTAAAGAACCTTTGGTTAATAAATTCTGTACTTTTGCGCCAGCATCGATCATCCATTCAATTGATTTTCCACCATCAACAAAAGTCAGGACCTCTATTTTATCCAAACAACTATTTTCATAAGCCCAAGAAGTAATCTTTTTAACAGCCTGCAATTCCCCTTCAGAAACACGAGCAGATGCAATTTCTAAACGGTCTACTTTTAATTCTTCCAGTAATAATTTTGCGATTGTTAACTTTTCAGAAACTGAAAACGACACCCCGGATGTTTGTTCTCCATCACGCAGTGTCGTATCCATTATTTCAATCTTTCTACTTCCCATACTTTAACCTAAAAAAAACTTTTTAAAATGGTCTTGTCTCAGCAAAAGCTGTAATCTCGTTTTCGATATTTTTTAAGTAATCTATATCGTCAAAACCATTTAACATATTGTCTTTTTTGTAAGCATTAATTACAAAAGATTCAGATTCACCTGTGGCTACTAAAGTTACCGTTTGATTTGGTAAATCAACTTTAATGGCTGTTTTTGGATCTGCCATAATTGCTGCAAACAAAGTATCTGCAAATTCAGCTGAAACTTGCACTGGTAAAACACCTACATTTAAACAGTTATTTTTAAAAATGTCTGCAAATGCTGATGAAATAACACAGCGCAATCCAAAATCATATACAGACCAAGCTGCATGTTCTCTTGATGAGCCAGAACCAAAGTTTCTACCTCCAACTAAAATTTTAGAACCTGCATAAATCTCTTTATTTAATGGAAACTCTGCTTTTGGTGTTCCGTCTTGATTGTATCTCCAATCACGAAAAAAATTGACATCAAAATCTACACGTTCTGTTGCTTTTAAAAAACGAGCAGGAATTATTTGATCTGTGTCAACATTCTCTGTTGGTAGCGGATATGCTGTACTTGTTAATACTTGAAATTTATCGTAAGCCATATTTTTAAGTATTCATTACCCATTTTCAATTGGCAATGTTTATTCGTTTATTTATTTTTTTTAGATATCATTTTTCACTAAAAGCGATTACTAGACTGTTATCCAGCAAGTAATGTTCTTGGGTCAGTTACAACTCCTTCCACCGCAGATGCTGCCGCAACAAGAGGTGATGCTAATAATGTTCTAGATCCTGGTCCTTGTCTTCCTTCGAAGTTTCTATTAGATGTCGATACTGATAATTTTCCTGCTGGAATTTTATCATCATTCATTGCTAAACATGCTGAGCAACCTGGTTCTCTCAAAACAAAACCTGCCTCTGTAATAATTTTATCTAAGCCCTCTTTATTTATTTGATCTACTACTTTATGAGATCCTGGAACTAACCAAGCAGTAACATTGTCTGCTTTTTGACGCCCTTCAACAATAGAACAAAATGCTCTAAAGTCTTCAATTCGTCCATTAGTACAGGAACCTAAGAATACAAAATCAATTTCTTTACCAATCATAGAATCGCCTTCATTAAAAGACATATATCCTAAAGATTTTCGATAAGTTTCTACACCACCTTCTAAGCTTTCTGCCGTTGGAATCGATTTTGTTACCCCCATTCCCATTCCTGGGTTTGTACCGTAGGTAATCATTGGTTCAATATCTGACGCTTGATAATTAAATTCTACATCAAACGCTGCTCCTTCTTCAGTATATAAAGTTTCCCAATATTTCATGGCTTTGTCCCAATCTGCTCCTTTCGGAGTTTGAGCACGTCCTTTTATATATTCGAAAGTTTTAGCATCTGGGGCAATCATACCTCCACGCGCACCCATCTCAATAGATAGGTTACAAACAGTCATACGGCCCTCCATAGACATATCTTCAAAAACATCTCCTGCATATTCTACAAAATAACCTGTAGCTCCGGAAGTTGTTTGTTTTGCAATGATGTATAAAGCGACATCTTTAGGTGTAACTCCCAAACCTAATTTACCATTTACGTTGATACGCATTTTCTTAGGTTTTGGTTGCATAATGCATTGAGTAGATAAAACCATTTCTACTTCCGATGTACCGATACCAAAAGCGATCGCTCCAAAAGCTCCGTGCGTAGATGTATGAGAATCTCCACAAACTATCGTGGCACCAGGCAAAGTAATTCCGTTTTCTGGACCTACAACATGCACAATTCCGTTATTTTCATCTCCTAAACCCCAGTGAGAAATACCATGTTTTGCAGCATTGATTTCTAAAGCGTCTAATTGATTTGCTGACAAGGCATCTTCTACCGGTAAATGTTGATTTATAGTAGGTGTATTATGATCTGCAGTTGCGAATGTACGCTCTGGATAAACTACGGTGTTACCTCTACTCTCTAATCCTAAAAATGCTACGGGACTTGTAACTTCATGGATAAAATGACGGTCTATAAAAAACACATCTGGTCCGTCTTTAACTTGACGAACAACGTGTGAATCCCATACTTTGTCAAATAATGTATTTGCCATTTGTTTCTTCTTTAACTATTCAAATTATAATCAATTTTCAAAAATAACGTTTTTATTGTGTTTTGCTGTAGTTCGTAATAATTCAAGCATTATATTCAACCGTTGAGGAAAGTTTTATCTAACTGATTAACAACAAATTAAATTGTTAAAAAATACGATGTCTATTTATTTTGAAGGACTGTGATTTTTTATACTTAAGAGTATTTTCTTTTCAATGATGAAAGAGAAGTCTTGAATATTGGACTTTCCATAAAAATTTAATCTCTAGGAGAAATAAAAGTATGAAAATTAAATATTACAACTAGTTTTATCGCATTTGATTTTTTTATATTTCTGTAAATCGCTAACTCCTACTTCTTGTTTGACCAAGTTTGATCTTAACATAACTTATACCAATTTCAAAATTTTCTCAATATTTTCTTTGTGCGCTAAATCTGAACCTTCACTTAAGGTTGCTGATACCCCGCAAGCAACTCCCCAACGTAACATGTTTTTTGGAGTTTCGTTTTGAGTAATACCATAAATTAAACCTGCTACCATGCTATCTCCTGCTCCGATTGTACTTTTTACAGAAATTACAGGTGCTGTTATGTATTCAATGCCGTTTTTATGCGCCATAAATGCACCATCTTTCCCTAAAGAAACCACTACATATTTTGCAATGTTGGACGTTACCAATTGCATTGCAAATTCTTCACGTTCTTTTGCAGACAATGACTCTTTTCCTGCCAAACGTGCCAATTCTTTTTGATTGGGTTTTATTAAAAATAACTCATTTTTTAAAACCTCACTAAATACAGGCCCCGACGTATCAACAATTACCTTTACGCCTTTTGATGTTAAATTTTGAATGATTATTGAATAGTACTCCGTTGGCAATCCTTTAGGTAAACTGCCACTAATTACAAAAATATCTCCGTCTGCCACTTGCTCCTTTATTAATTGCTCTATATTTTTCATTTCAGCCTCTGAAAAAGAAGCTGTTGGCATTCCAAATCTGAATTGCAAACCTGTTTTCATATCAAAAACGGCAAAATTTTCTCGAGTCCAAATTGAAATTGGTGTTGAAAATACAGATACATGCTCTTCTTGTAATAATTCGATTAAATGCTCGCCAGTTTTACCACCATAAGGAAATAAGCAATGACTTTCTATCCCTAATCTATGCAAAACTCTAGAGATATTTATACCTCCACCTCCTGGATGATATGTAATATCATGGCATTCTAATTTATCAAAAGGTATCATTTCTGTTACTTTTGCACTTTTATCTAAAGCTGGATTGATGGTCAACGTAACTACTTTCATTTTTTCATATATTAAAAAGAATGATAAAGGTACTTTTTTTGATGATTTAAAAGCTTTTTTTATGTTGAAAAAATGCCTAATGAATATTTTAAAATGAAAGAATTTGACTAAGCTTTAAGTTCTTTTATTAGAGCAGGTGACTTTAAGCTTTTGAGTACACTTTTATTAAAAAAAATAATTTTAATACTGCTTTAGAGGTTTTTAAAATAAATACAAACTTACACCCTAAAAGTTCAAATATTTTTAATAGTTTCGGAGAGGTTTATCTTTTGAAGAAAGATACAGCGAGTGCAATTGTGATCTTTAAAAAATCCTTATCGATTAATGCGGAAAATAGAAGTTCTCAGCGAGTTTTAACGAAAATAAGTGAATAATAAATGAACCTACACACTATTAAATATCCCATAGGAATGGCAAATATCCCAAAGCAAATCACCAAAAAGAACATTGAGGATTGGATTTTTGTATTGGAAACTTTCCCTCAAAATTTAGAGTACTTAACACGATCGTTATCCGATAATCAATTAGATACCCCTTATAGAGAGAAAGGCTGGTCGATTAGGCAAGTTGTGCATCATTGTTATGATAGTCATCACAATTCTTATATTCGCTTTAAATGGGCTTTAACAGAAGATACACCAATTATTAAAGCCTATTTTGAAGAACGTTGGGCAGAACTGCATGATTCTAAATCTGCCCCTATTTCCCTATCTTTTGATTCCTTAAAAGCTTTGCATGCTAAATGGGTGTATTTGTTAAGAGGATTAACTGATCAGGAGTTAGAAAAAAAATTTATACATCCTTCAGAAAATAAAGAAGTTAGTTTAAAAAAAAATATAGGCATATATGCTTGGCATTGCAATCATCATTTTGCACATATAGATCGGTTGCTAATTCATAAAGGTTGGAAATAAGAGACCTTACCAATTTTGTTTTTTTGTTATAAAAATACTTATCTTTAATTTTTAATTTTACTATATGAGAACTGCTAAAGAATATTTTGATGAATACGCTTTAAGTCATCAAAATAAAACAAATCAAACCATACATTACATTTGTGTCCCATTAATTTTTTTTAGTATTATCGGCCTACTAATGAGCATACCAAATGTAATTTTAGAAAACATATTAAACTTATCTAATCCCCTACTCGAAAACTGGGCCGTAGTTATTGGCCTTATTATTTCTATCTTTTATATACGTTTAGGGTTTTGGTATGCTATGGAAATGTTGTTTGTAATTCTAGTATGTATTGTTGGGAATTTTTGGTTGAGTAATCAGGTAAACTTGCTATATACATCAATCATTATTTTTGTGGTGGCTTGGATTGGCCAGTTTTATGGACATAAAATAGAAGGGGCAAAACCATCTTTTTTAAAAGATTTAGAATTTTTATTGATAGGTCCTCTATGGGTAATTCAAAAATTAGGAAAAAAAAAGTAAACGATGAAAGACGAAATTACATTTGAAGACTTTTTAAAAATTGATATTAGAATAGGAACTATTGTTGATGTCAATGATTTTCCTGAAGCAAGAAAACCTGCTTATCAACTTAAAATTGATTTTGGTGCTTTAGGGATAAAAAAATCAAGTGCTCAAATAACAGATCTGTATACAAAAGAGGATTTACTAAATGCACAAGTTTCTGCAATCGTTAATTTTAAATCGAGACAAATTGCTAATTTCATGAGCGAATGTTTAGTCTTGGGTGTTTATAATACCGAAGGAAATGTTGTCTTATTAAAAGCTTCAAAAGGAATTAAAAACGGAGAGCAGATTTGTTAAATTTCAACTTTTTCACGGCTTAACAAGTGATACTACTTCGATAAAAAATAATATGATTTGTTATTAATATTTTTTCAAAAAACTCATCAACCTAATTTAAGAATAATCATGCACAGGTTAGAATTAAAACTAAATAAGTAATTAATTTTTAGGATTATTCAAAATTACCAAAGCACCAATTACGCCAGGAATCCAGCCACAAAGGGTTAATAATAGAATAATAAAGAAAGAACCACAACCTTTTCCTAATACTGATAAAGGCGGAAAAATAATGGCTAGTAAAACTCTAAAAAAACTCATTTATATATTTATTTGTTTATATCAATAAGACGTTTAACTATTGACTTTGTTACATAATTACGTTTCGATACCTTCAAATATTTGAAGGTATTATAATAATAAAAGCTCAAAAGTTGCAAATTTTAACTTTGCAACTTTTGAGCTTTTAAAAACTTCTTAATGCAATTTTCTTCATTCTTTGCAAAATAAATCGAATTGACAGTTAAAGATACAAAGCTATTACACTTTGTTTCTTTGTAAGGAAAACTTACATTTTATCACCAAAGAAAATAGCATTCATTAATAACTTATTTGTTCCATACCAAAAAGCTCTAAAATTTGTATTATCCGTAAAAACGATGACGCTACCCTTACCTAACCTTTGCACCTTAAAGGGAACTGTATTTTTAATAACTTTTGCATTTTCTTTGGAAATATAACCACTCAATAATGGGCTTGATGTATACTGAATTGGGTTGTTATAACTCTTTTTATCAGCTTTAATAAACAATGTTGAGTTTCTAAACAACGCTATTTTATCGTTCTTATATCCAAAATTAATAGGATGCGATCTATCTAAATTTGCTTCAAAAATTGCTCCACCAATATATTGTGCGCCAGACTGTAAAGATTTATTTTCAAATGAAACATTCTTAATGGTATCCATTTTTTGTTTATCAAATTGTAAGCTAATCATTTTGTTGCTCGACAACCATTTTGCAGTATTTTTATAGCCAACTAAAACTCCACCATTTTTGACCCAAGTTTTTAATTTATCAATAGCTACTTTATCAATCTTACTGCTAGGTATCACTATATGTGTGTATTTACTGATATCTATATTTGTAAAATAACTCATATCTAAACGAGTTAAATGCATATCAAAACGCTGGTCTAACAAATGCCAGATTTCCCCAGAATCATTTCCTGCAATTCCGTTTCCGACTAACATTGCCACTTTTGGTTTTTTAATGGCGCTAAAATTGTTACTTCCTAAGTCAATACCTTCATTTAAACCTGTGGCTACTCCTTTTATCTGCACATGGCTTGCAATTGCTGCATTCTTTAAAAATTGATATAAATCGGTAGCATTTAATTTTTGGTTTTGAACTGGAATAAAAATGGTTCCATATTCATAAGAATTACCCTCATTTTTAAAATTCTTCATAGATACTTTTGCACGCAAACCTTCTTGCAAAATAGCATTTAAAGCTTTTGGAGTGTAATATTCATTCCAAGGCATTAAATAACCATAATCGCTTTTAAAAGAAACAGTTCCATTCTTTATTTTTAAATTTGTGATTTCACTACCTGCTTTTGCAAGCGATATATTTTCTGCATAATCAACACCAAAAGCATGATTAAAAGTCCATGCAGAAACATCGTAAAATAGACTGTCTTTAAATGTTTTTCGCACATCAAACATAGCTTTTACCAAACGTTGATTTTTCTGATTCATAGGCACTACATAACTGTATCCTTTTTTAAATTTTTTACCTTTAACCGAAAAATCAGATTTTATTTCATGAATATCTACTTGATGACGCTTTAAGACTTCTGCCAAATGAAAGCTTTTTGCCCCATCTTTTTCGTCACCAAAAACAATTGCTTTTTTCTCTCCAGAATTTCTAGATTCTTTGTAAAAATCTTGCTGATATTCTAAGATTTTAATACGCATATTTTTTGCAGCTTCTAAAGTTGATAATGCTGCTGTAAATTGATTTCTTATTGTAAACGGAAAGGTTAAAACTCCGTTTACTGTTTCCTGAGCATGTCCTCTTGAACTGGCTTGCTCAAACAAAATCCCTATACTTCCATTGATATCTGGAAACGTTGAACCTTTGCCGTAGTAAAAATCATCAAAACTTTCTTCTGAATAATATAACGAACCAATTTTATCTAAAGCTTTTGCATGATATGTTGCAATTTCTTTGGTTAAATCTTGATTCATTTGTGGTGTTAACGGATTTGTTCTGGAAGGAATTCCTGGTTGAAAAAAGAAACTAGCATTGCTACCCATTTCATGATGATCTGTTAATATATTGGGCAACCACTTATGAAAACTAGCAATTCTTGCTTTACTTTCTGGCAGTTGAACTGGCAACCAATCTCTATTCATATCAAACTGATAATGATTGGTTCTACCTCTTGGCCAAATCTCATTATACTCTCTATCATTTGGATCTGGGTTTATATTTTTACTTTTATTTATATTCGCCCAATACGCAAAACGTTGCAAACCATCTGGATTAAAAGATGGATCAAATAAAATAACAGTATTCCTTAATAAATCATCGATATTTTCTGCAGCAGCTAAATAATAAGCAACAGCTAAAGCTGCATTAGAGCCACTTGGTTCATTTCCATGAATAGAAAATCCTTGATACACAACAATTGGATTTTTTGAAATATCTACAGAACTATTATTGGATGCATTAATATGTGCTTGTCTAATTTCTTCTAAGTTTTTATGATTTTCAGGTGCAGTAATTGTTAATAATAACAATGGTCTTCCTTCATAGGTTGTACCTCTGGTCTCTATCGAAATTCGATCAGAAGAGGATGCTAAAACCTTCATATATTCTGTTAATTTGTCATGGGTAACATGCCATTCACCTACTTCATGCCCAATAATTTCTTTAGGGGTTGGAACACTTTTATTATACGTTACGTTATTTGGTAAATAGTAAGACAAATCAACTTTTTGAGCTGATATTGAAATGGATAGAAATAGAAAGAATACGATTAGTTTTTTCATCTTAATAAAAGTTTGATTACCTCCCAAATATAAGAATTCAAAAAGGTTATATTTGGTTCTTTAACAATAATATAAAAAATTATGTATATCAAACGTATTTTCCCAATAAAAGGGATGCTGAAATGGACTAAAAGAGAAATCTTCTTGTTCATATTAATTGGCACAATTCCGGTTATTTTATATGATATCGTTGGGTTAAAATGGCTGAATGTACCTTGGTTACCATTAGGCGTTTTTGGAACTGCAATTTCTTTTTTAATCAGTTTTAAAAATAATGCGTCCTATGACCGCTTGTGGGAAGCTCGTAAAATTTGGGGAGGCATTGTAAATACATCTAGATCTTGGACTATTATGGTCAAAGATTTCATTGACAATACACATGCAAAAACACTTCTTTCTGCAGATGAATTACAAGCTGTAAAAAAAGAGTTAGTTCACAGACATATTGCCTGGCTAACAGCTTTACGTTATCAAATGAGAGGAGACAAACCTTGGGAAACTCATTTAAAAAAGGATAAACAAAATGCAGCTTTTAGAGAAAACCATTATTTAGTTTTTGAAGATAGGATCCCCATTAGGGAGGCTATAAAATCATACATTTCTGAAGAAGAATTTGAAGAAATTTTTAGCAAAGGGAACAAACCATCACAACTTTTAGGATTACAATCTAAACGTTTAAAAGAGTTAATGAACAAGGGTTTTATTGAAGATTTCAGGCACATGGAAATGATGAATATCTTAGTTGAGTTTTACACATTACAAGGAAAATCTGAACGTATTAAGAACTTTCCGTATCCGAGACAGTATGCAACATTAAACTATATTTTTGTTTGGATTTTCATCTTTCTTTTACCCTTTGGAATTATGCAAAGTTTTGAAGCTATTGGAAGTCATATTATGGAAGAATTATCGGAGCATTCATCTAGTACAAATTTGGGACATATTATTCAAGAATTTATAGCTAATCATTTTGTTTGGTTTTCAATACCCTTCAGTGCTTTATTATCTTGGGTTTTTCATACTATGGAAAAAATTGGAGAAAATACAGAGAATCCTTTTGAAGGCGGCGTCAATGACATACCAATAACAGATTTAAGTAGAGGTATAGAAATAGATATTCGTCAGTTGATAAACGACAAAGATATACCGGAACCTTATATTTGGAAGAATGATATTGTTATGTAAAACAAAAAAAACGGAAATTAAAACATCCGTCTTTTTTTGTTTTCATGAAATTAAGTTTTACACTTCTTGTAATTTCATATCTGTACTTTCAAAAATCTTATCTGCAGAACCTGCTATGAAACCAGAATATAATTCGCCATTATACATTGCATGACGAAATGCAAATTCATAATAGCAAGACGTAATTTCTTTGGTGGTTTCTTTAAATACTATCGGTATTTTATCCGCTAAAACACTAGATTGTTCTAATAACTCGGAAGGAGTTCCTTTAATTTCTCCTCCCGATGTATTTATTTTAAAATGATTGTCTTTTAAGAACTGATTCACTTCTTGTAAAGTATCAAAAGAACTTAATCTATTCACATCAACTGTAAAATGATTCGAGCAAAACCCATTCACATAGAGCCATGCTGCATATTCAGTTTCTGTTTGTAGTTTTTGGTAAATTTCAAAAGAAGGTTGGTCCCATAAACGTCCCTTAAACACCAATTCTGACGGATGTAATTCTTCTAAAGCGATACTATCAATCATGTTCTTTACTATTTCTTGTAATTCTGAAGAAAACTCTTTAGTTAATAATTGACTTATAAAAACTCTAGGTAAGTTTTTATTAGTCGCATGCTCATAATGTTTAGCATATAATTTTTTCTTTTCAAAATGATAATCGCCACATTCTATATAACCTGCCTCTATAAATGGAGCCGCTAACACTTTAATATTTACACGATCGTCATCAAAAGTTCTAAAGGCAACATGATCATTATAAACCACATCTCCTCTGCTTTCAAATAAGTCTTTAATTCTTTTTGCGGAAGGTGTTCTTTCTGTATATTCCTTCCACAATTTCTCAAAAATTTGGATAGTATCCATGTTTATAAAATTTTTGAACAAAAATAAATAGATTACTTTATTTATGAACAAATTTTAAGTAATTTTATTTTTTTATTTATCATAATAAGTTAAATTAATTTTAATAGATTAAAATAAAATTAATTTAACTTTAAATAATCCACAATATTTATCATGGAAAATCAATTTGATTATATCGATAAACAAATTTTACAAAAACTACAATTAGACGCTCGAAAAGCCTACTCCCAAATTGCAAGTGAATTAAAAGTATCAAATTCTCTAGTGCATCAACGAATTAAAAAATTGACTGAACTAGGTGTGGTAAAAAATGCTGAATTTATTCTTAATGAAAAAAAACTTGGCTATAAAACGAAATCATATACCGGAATCCGACTAAGGGAAGCACGTTTTGCAAAAAGTGTAATGGAAGCATTAGAAAAAATTAAAGAAGTCACAGAATGTAATTATGTTTCTGGAAATTATGCCATTTTCGCGCTTATATTTGCTCGCGATAATGAACACTTAAAAAATATTTTATATGAACAAGTACATCTAATCAATGGGGTTGCTGGTACTGATACATTTATCTGTTTTGACACTGGTTTTAAAAGAAATATTTCAATTGAATAAGCAAAGCCTTATATTTCAGCCTTCTCAAATTATGAACTTTGCGAAAAAAAAGCAAAAACCATGCATTAATAGAAAAAAAAATGCTTTGTAAAGATTTAAATAATAAAATCCATAAAATTTTAGATTAGCCCCTAGTTTTTACATATTTAAAAATTATTATTGTCATATTTGTATTTATAAATAGCACTCATTTTTATAGGTAACTAATGATTGATAATTCTAACTTAGACACTTTACATAACTCACTTTCTGGTGATGTTCTTTTCGATAATTTACAAAAATCAATCTATGCCACAGATGCATCTGTGTATCGCAAGATTCCTTTGGCTGTTGCGTTTCCAAAGGATGAAAAAGACATCAAGAATTTAATTGATTTTGCTATAAAAAACAGCATTACTTTAATTCCTAGAACAGCAGGAACTTCTTTGGCAGGACAATGTGTTGGAGACGGAATTGTAGTGGATGTTTCTAAACATTTTACAGATATTATTTCATTTGATGAACAAGCAAAAAAAATCACTTTACAACCAGGAATTGTTCGAGATTCATTAAATCTTTTTCTAAAACCATTTGGTTTATTTTTTGGTCCAAACACATCCACCTCGAACAGATGTATGATTGGTGGTATGGTCGGTAATAATTCCTCGGGAAGTACATCCATAAAATACGGTGTTACACGCGATAAAGTTTTAGAAATTGATGCTATTTTAAGTGACGGAAGCTCTGCAAATTTTAAAGAAATTACTTCTGAAGAATTTATTAAAAAAACAAAAGAAAACACTTTAGAAGGCAAGATTTATAAGAGTATTTATGCGGAACTTTCTTCTAAAGAAAACCAACATGAAATCAAAAATGAATTTCCTAAAGAGATTATTCATAGAAGAAATACCGGCTATGCTGTTGATGAATTTTTGATATCTGATTTATTTGGAGGAAAATCACCAACGATTAACGTCGCAAAATTTCTTTCCGGAAGTGAAGGAACCTTGGCTTTTTCGACTGCAATCACTTTACAACTAGATGATGTTGCTCCTAAAGAAAGTATTATGGTTTGTAGCCACTTTACAACTATTAAAGAGAGTTTAAAAGCCACTGTTACGGCAATGAATCACAATTTATATAATTGTGAGTTAATGGATAAAACTATTTTAGATTGTACAAAAAGTAACCGAGAACAAGCAAAAAATAGGTTCTTTTTACAAGGAGATCCTGAAGCAGTTTTAATGTTAGAAGTGTCTGCAAATACTATTGAAGAAGCAGAAGTTTTAGCAAGTAATTTAATCACAGATTTAGAAAAAAATAACTTTGGGTACCATCATCCAAAAGTATTTGGAAAAGACATTGCTAAAGTACATCATTTACGAAAAGCAGGTTTAGGATTACTAGGAAATATGATAGGCGATAAAAAAGCTGTTGCATGTATTGAAGATACTGCTGTGGCTTTAGAAGATTTGCCAAATTATATTGAAGAATTCACTAAAATTATGGATAAATATCAGCAAAATGCCGTTTATTATGCTCATGCCGGAGCTGGTGAATTGCATTTACGTCCGATTTTGAATTTAAAGAAAAAGGAAGATGTTGTTTTATTTAGAAAAATTACTACTGAAACCGCTGAATTAGTAAAAAAATACAAAGGCTCTTTTAGTGGAGAACATGGAGATGGTATTGTGCGCGCAGAATTTATTCCGTTAATGATAGGCGAACAAAATTATCAGTTATTAAGACGCATTAAAAAAGCTTTCGATCCAAACAATATTTTTAATCAAGGAAAAATTACAGATGCTTTTTCGATGGACAAAAACCTCCGTTATGAAATTGATAGAACAGAGCCAAAAATAAATACGATTCAAGATTTTTCTGATAGCGAGGGAATTTTAAAATTAGCTGAAAAATGCAATGGCTCTGGAGATTGCAGAAAACCTGCAGAAGCAGGTGGAACGATGTGCCCAAGTTATAGAGCTACCAAAAATGAGAAAGACACCACACGGGCAAGAGCAAATATGTTACGGGAAGTTTTAACAAATAATGAGGCTAAAAACAAATTCGATTCTAAAGAACTGAAAGAAGTTTTAGATCTCTGTTTAAGCTGCAAAGCATGTGCCTCTGAATGCCCAAGTAATGTAGATATTGCAACCATGAAAGCTGAGTTTTTATTTCAATATCAAGAAACAAATGGGTATCCATTAAGAAGTAAATTGTTTGCCAATAATGCAAAACTCAATAAACTAGGAAGTATAGTACCTGCTTTATCAAACTTAGTTTTAAATACATCGATCGCAAAATCTTTTATGGGAGTTGCTTTAGAACGAACTGTTCCAAAATTAGCTCCTAAAACATTAAAAAAATGGTTTTTAAAACAACCAAAATCAAAAAACACTAAAACCATATATTTATTTTGTGATGAGTTTACTAATTTTTACGATGTCGAAATTGGTAAAGATGCTTTTCACTTGTTAGCAAAATTAGGTTATAATTTAGAAATTATAAATCACGAAGAAAGCGGAAGAAGTTATATTTCTAAAGGTTTTTTAAAAGAAGCCAAAAAAGTTTGTGATCAAAACATTAGCATTTTTAAAGATCTTATTACTGAAAAAACTCCATTGATAGGAATTGAACCTTCAGCAATTTTAACTTTTAAAGATGAATATATTCGATTGGCAGACGATACGCTTTCAGCGAAAAAAATAGCTAAAAACACTTTTACTTTTGAAGAGTTTTTAGCCAAAGAGTTCAAAAATAAAAATATAGATACTAGTTTATTTACAACAAAGCCTAGAACATTGAAGGTTCACGGTCACTGCCACCAAAAGGCATTATCTGGAACGCATGCCAGTTTTCAGATGTTGAACATTCCTAAAAATTATTCTGTAACTATACTAAACACTGGATGCTGCGGCATGGCCGGGTCTTTTGGATACGAGAAAGAACATTATGCTATTTCCATGCAAGTTGGTGAAGATACTTTGTTTCCGAAGATTAGAAATTGTAGTTCGGAAACAGAAATTGCAGCGGCTGGAACAAGTTGCAGACATCAAATTTTTGATGGCACAAAACGCATTGCAAAACATCCTATAACATTGTTGAAAGAAGCCTTAAATTAAACGAATACTAAACTAAGAAAAATTCATTTTCTTAGTTTATTTTTAGCTTACGACTCACTATTTTATTCTCTTTTATTTTATAAAACCTCTTTTAAGGGCAAAACCTAAAAGGTGTTTAGAATCAATAATTTTATGAACACTATTTTTTTCTACTTTTTGTCATGTATGATGTCTTCCAAAAGAGGGAGAAAAGAATCAACATGAATCTCAAATATTAAACCTTTTCTACTCTCAATAAAGTCTTTACGACTTCAATAAAATATTTCAATTTCATTTAAAAATTAATCTTTTGAAAAAAACATTGTGACTGATCTGGGTCATTTTATACTTGAAACTTCCTATTTATTTTTGTTAAAGAAATATAAGATTGTTAAATCAAAAAAATTAATATTTAAATTAAAAATCATGAAAAAACTTACACTATTAGTATTCGTATTGCTTTTATGTTGTTTTAGCCCAAAAAGCTTTGGGCAAATAACCGAATTTCCTTACGAGCAAGGATTTGAAGACCCAGTCTTCACTGAAGGGGACAGCATCTATTTTATACCTAATTGGTTTGGAAATTATGTTGATAATTATAGAATATTCCAAGACAACACAACTTTCAGAGATGGTGGAAAATCATTAGGGCTTTGGCCTGTTGCTGCCGAAGGTGAGGAAGAAGAAGAAGTAGAAGTATTTGTCCAAGTTAATCTTAACCTTACAGGTCTTGAGAATGTTGTAGCTGATTTTTGGGCTTCAACGATAGCCACAGGTGATCAGAAACACTTGAAACTTTATTTAAAAGTATCCACAGATGGTGGGGAAACCTTTGGCCCTAAAATTCTTATGGGTGGAGGCGAGCTTGGTTTTTCAAACGAGGACACGCCATTTCAGAAATACACCTATGCGCTGCATTCTGATGCTTTTGATGAGCCAAATGTTGTATTGCATTTCTTAGCGAAGTCAGGTGCTAAAAAAGGAGTACCACCCAAAGTTCTTATTGATGATATAACTATTTTTGCCGCAGACGAAGACATTTATCCTCCTCTAGTGCTAGATCCATCAGTTATAAGTACCACTGAAATAGAGGTACAGTTTAGTGAAGCCGTGAGTACTACCGCCAATCTATTCTCGGCTGATAACTATACTTTTTTAGAAGGCGCTTTTGATATGCCAATTGTAAGTAACGTAACTCTTAAAGCCTCAGACATTATAACCCTTACCCTAGATCCCGGCATTAGTATTGGAAAATATTACGAACTCGAAATCGCAAATATTGAAGATCTTGCAGGAAATGTTATGGAAACCAGTATTGCTGAATTAATTCATAATCCGCTAGCAGAAGGATTGGTTATAACAGAAATCATGTATGATGAACCACCTGCCGAACAGGAAGATAAACTTGAATTTATAGAGTTGTTTAATATTACGGAGACACCTATAGAATTAGGAGGTCTTAGAATAAAAGGAGGTATCGCTAGTGGTAAATTACCAGAATACACCTTGGAACCTGGTGCTTATTGGGTTACAGCTAAAGATGCAGCGGCATTCAGTGCTTTTTTTGGAGTACCTGCTTTTGAATGGAAAGGTGCAAATTTAAGTAATGATGAAGCTGAATTACTTTATATTGAAAACACACAGCATCATTCAGGAATCGTGATAGATTCATTAACCTATAACATAGGTGGTGAATGGCCACAAGGTGCTATAGGACTTGGATATTCTATGGAACTTATAGACCCTTTATCTGATAATAGTGATCCTGCAAATTGGAGAGATGCTACAGATTTCGTTGGAATCTATGAAGGAGTTAATATCTATGCAAGTCCTGGATCTGCCGGAACAGGTATCCTTAAAGTTGCAGAGGAGTCTCTTGAAAAAGGTATCGCTATGTATCCTAACCCTGTTCATAATGTTTTGTATATTAATTCTAAATCGCCATTAACAAAAGTAGAAATATATTCTTTGCTTGGTAATAAAATAAAAGAGGTTAGAACAAATTTAAACTCTATAGAAACAAAATATTTAAGCCAAGGAGTTTACATTGTTAAGGTATACTCCGAAAACAGTAGTAAAACAATGAAAATTGTAAAAAATTAAATGAATAAGATGTACAATTGACAATCTTATTATGTTATTCTTATTTAATTTTTTAAAAAATTAATTTAAAGTCTCCGAGAGTTTTAACTCTCGGAGATTTTATTTACTCAGGTATTTATAAGTCTTATCTAAAAGAAAATGAGCTTCTTTTTAAAACAAACTCACTAAAATACTGAGTTTAAAACAATAAATTATTTGGAAAAAGTGCTTTTAATTTTCTAATTTATGTTCAGAAAATTATCTTTATCATATAAAACAACTTAATATCTAAACATAATTTATTTTATTTTTAGATATTGAAGTATTTAAAACATAGTCGGTTTTTGTTTTTACAATTACCTTTTAATAATTAAGATCTTTAAGAACATAATCTTTAAGAAGTTTGTATTTTGCTGCTCTTTAAAAGAAAATTAATTCAACTTGCAGGTACTTTGTTAGAACTAAAGTAGATGTTAATTTCACATCAGCTATTTTGTATTAATTTTCGTAGAATCTATTTTAAAAGAAAATACTGAAAGTATAGCACATTAGTATTTGTTTATAGATATTCCTAAAATTAATTTTTTTGTGTTATCGTAATTTAGAAAACATATAATAATATGAGTAAAAAGAGCAAATATATAGCTGATGAAAATCGCTATAAAAAAATGAAATATAGAAGAACCGGAAACAGCGGTCTATTATTACCTGAACTTTCTTTTGGTTTATGGCATAATTTCGGAGATAACGACAATTTAAATACCGCAAGAAATCTTTTAAAATGTGCTTTTGATAATGGAATTACACATTTTGATTTAGCTAATAATTATGGTCCTCCACCTGGATCTGCTGAAATAAATTTTGGAAAAATATTAAAAAAAGATTTTAAAAATTACCGAGATGAATTGATTATATCATCAAAAGCTGGTTATGGAATGTGGCCAGGTCCTTATGGAGATTTCGGATCTAAAAAATTTTTAGTGGCTAGTTTAGATCAAAGTTTACAAAGAATGGGATTGGATTATGTTGACATTTTTTATCATCACAGACCCGATTACGATACGCCTCTAGAAGAAACTATGGGTGCCTTAGATTTAATGGTTAGACAAGGAAAAGCCTTGTACGTAGGTATTTCTAATTATCAACCAAAAGAAGCTGAAAAGGCTTTTAAAATCTTGAAAAATTTAGGAACTCCATGTTTAATTCATCAGCCAAACTACAACCTATTTAATCGTTGGATTGAAGACGGGTTATTAGATGTATTAGAAAGCTCAAGAGTTGGTGCTATTTGCTTTTCCCCTTTAGCACAGGGAATGTTAACTGATAAATATATTAATGGATTGCCAAAAGATTCAAGAGCGGTGAAGGATAGCCCTTTTTTAAATACGAATCAAGTTTTAGAAATGCTTCCAAAAATTAAGGCATTAGATGAAGTTGCCAAAAACAGAAATCAGACTTTAGCACAAATGGCAATTTCTTGGATTTTAAAGGATAATAGAATTACCTCTGTTTTAATTGGCGCTAGTAAAACTGAACAAATTTTAGACAGTGTAAAAGCCATTGAAACTACTTCTTTTTTTGATGATGAGCTGACTAAAATTAATGAAATTCTTAGTTCCTAAATATGAAAACATTTTTGTTACTTAATTTATAAATTAGTGCGCTAAAATGTATAAAAAAAGCACTCGAAATGAGTGCTTTATAAATTTAATCTATTTTTTATTTTATTATTTTGTATCAGGGTCTGAAGATAACATTGCAAAAAACTTATCTAAATTAGGTAAAATAACAATTCGTGTTCTACGATTTCTTGCTCTGTTTTCTTTAGAGTTATTTTTCACTAAAGGCATAGAACTACCTCTACCTGCAGCAATTAATCTATTGGACTTTATAAAATATTTTTTTTCTAAAAGTCTAACAATAGCCGTGGCTCTTTTTACACTTAAATCCCAATTATCTTTCAGAGCATTTGTAGGGTTATTTAATGTTTTAGAGTCTGTATGACCTTCAATCATTACATCCATACTAGGTTCTGAATTAATAACATCTGCTATTTTCTGCAATAAAGGATTCGCCTTTTTATTTACGTCAAAACTACCCGATGCAAACAATAATTTGTTCGAAACTGAGATCATAACAACTGTATTTTCTATGTTGATATTAATATCTTCTTCTGAGTACATTCCTGCAGAACGCATCGATTTTTTCACCTTATAGTCTACAGCCAAATTTATAGAATCCTTCAATGTTTTAGCTTGAGCAACTTTTTTCGCATCAATCTTAGATAACGTTTTTCCTAATTCAACTTTCTGCTTTTCAGACAAAACGGTTATATCATCATCTGTAAAGCCTAAATTACTTCTTTCTAAAGTTACGTTTTCATCTCTTAAAGAATTAATTTTATTATTGTAATTCTCTACGCGTTTCTCAATACTTCCAAACTTAGCTTCTAGTCTTTCTTTTTCAATTGTTGTTTTCTGAAGACTAGCTTTGGTATTTATTAATTTTTCATCTAATTCTAAGTATTTCTTTTTAGAAACGCATGACGCTACTAATAAAAACATTACGGTAATAGGGATAATTATTTTCTTCATTAGTTTTAATTTAATTTTTAGCAAATATAAACTCTTGTTTGTAAATCTATCAATTTATTTAAGTGATTTTAAACTACTTTTAATAGTTTCAATTTTTGCCTTTGTATCCGCTTCTTTTTTACGCTCTAAAGTAATTACTTGTTCTGGCGCATTTGCTACAAAACGCTCATTAGATAACTTTTTTGTGATTCCGAATAAAAAACCTTCTGCTCTTTTTAATTCCCCTTCTAATTTATTTATTTCTGCTTCTATATCAATATTTTCAATAGAAATTGGTACAAAATATTCATTTGATTTCACTCTAAATGAGGCTCCATCTACTTTTTCCGAAACAGCTTTTATTGTTGACGTATTTGTTAGTTTCTGAATAACAGTATCAAATTTATTTGAATTCTTTTCTACATCAATTACAAACAAGTCAATAGTGTCTTTAAAAGCAATGTTTTTATTTTTTCGAATTGTCCTAATTCCTGAAACAACCTCAGTTGCAAATTCAAAATCACTAATAATATTAGCATTGAAATCTTTAACTACTGGATATTTCGCAATAATTAATGCCTCTTCTGGAGTTCTATCTGCTATATATTGCCAAATTTCTTCCGATAAAAATGGCATAAATGGATGCAATATTTTTAGATTATTTTCTAATACAATAATAATTGCATCAAATGTTTTCTTATCTATTGGCTGTTGATATGCTGGTTTAACAATTTCTAATAACCACGAAGAAAAATCATCATTAATTAGTTTATAAATTGCCATTAAAGCATCTGACAAGCGATATTTAGAAAAATGATCTTCTATTTCTGCTAATGTTTTTTGAAACTTTGCTTCATACCATTCTAAACCAATTTTTGCAGTTTCTGGCTGCGCTAAACTTCCATCAATTTCCCAACCTTTTATCAAGCGGAAAGCATTCCAAATTTTATTTGCAAATCCTTTTCCTTGCTGACATAAATCTTCGTCAAACATTAAATCATTTCCAGCAGCAGAGCTTAACAGTAGTCCAACTCTTACACCATCTGCACCATAATCATCAATTAATTTTAAAGCATCAGGCGAGTTTCCTAAAGATTTAGACATTTTTCGCCTTTGCTTATCTCTTACCAATCCTGTTAAATAAACATTCTGAAAAGGTTTTTCATCTTTATATTCATATCCCGCCACAATCATTCTAGCTACCCAGAAAAACAAAATATCTGGCCCAGTAACTAAATCATTTGTGGGATAGTAATATTTAATTTCTTCGTTTTCTGGATTTCTGATTCCGTCAAAAACTGACATTGGCCATAACCAAGAAGAAAACCAAGTATCAAGCGCATCACTATCCTGACGTAGATTGTTCGCTGTTAGTTCATCGTTTTTAGTCTTTTCCTGTGCTAAAATTAATGCTTCTTCGATACTTTCCGCAACAACAAAATCTTCTTTTCCATCACCATAGAAATACGCAGGAATTTGTTGTCCCCACCAAAGTTGACGAGATATATTCCAATCACGAACGTTTTCCATCCAATGGCGATATGTGTTTTCGAATTTTTTTGGATATAAATTAATCTCAGCATCTTCTCCTAAAACAGCATCAATAGCAGGCTTTGCTAAATCCTTCATCTTTAAAAACCATTGATCTGATAATCTTGGTTCTATTACAGCTTTTGTTCTTTCTGAGGTTCCTACTTTATTTGTATGAACTTCAGTTTTCACTAAAAACCCTTTTTCTTCTAATTCTTTTGAAATTTCTTTACGAACTACAAATCTGTCTTTTCCTTGATAATGCAATCCAAAGGAATTTAAAGAAGCATCATCATTAAAAATATCTATCACTTCTAACTTGTGCTTATCTCCTAAATTCTTATCGTTTTCATCATGCGCAGGCGTCACTTTCAAACAACCGGTACCAAATTCAACATCAACATATTCATCTTCAATAATAGGAATAACTCTATTGCATAAAGGAACAATTGCTTTTTTCCCTTTTAAATGCCTAAAGCGCTCATCGTTTGGGTTGATACAAATTGCAGTATCTCCAAAAATAGTTTCTGGTCTTGTGGTAGCAATCGTTAACGTATCTTCTGAACCTTCAATTTTATATTCTAAATAGTATAAATTCCCTTGTCTTTCTTCATGAATTACCTCTTCATCAGAAAGTGTAGTTTTAGCTTCAGGATCCCAGTTTACCATTCTATAACCGCGGTAAATTAAACCTTTATTATATAAATCAACAAAAACCTTAATGACAGATTCAGACATTTCTGGATCCATTGTAAAAGCAGTTCTTTCCCAATCACAAGAAGCACCTAACTTTTTTAATTGTTCTAAAATAATACCTCCATATTCATCTTTCCAATCAAAAGCATGTTGTAAAAATTCTTCTCGCGTTAAATCGCTTTTATTAATTCCTTCCTCTTTTAACTTCGCAACAACTTTTGCCTCTGTAGCAATTGATGCATGATCTGTACCCGGAACCCAACAAGCATTTTTACCCAACAAACGAGCACGTCTAATTAATACATCTTGAATTGTATTATTCAACATATGTCCCATATGTAAGACACCTGTTACGTTTGGTGGCGGAATTACGATAGTATAAGGTTCTCTCTCATCTGGTGTTGAATGAAAATAATTGTTTTTCATCCAGTAGTCATACCATTTATCTTCTACCTGGCTTGCATCATATTTAGATGGAATTGTCATACTTTGGAATGGTTTTTTAAATATCGTTGGCAAAAATACAAAACTCTATTTTGTCGAGAAAATTAGTGATTGATTTTTTAAAACAAATTATTAACGTTAATTTTACCATGTAAAAAAGTAATTATGAAAACTTTCGGAACTTTATTAGTAGTATTTTTTATCTCTTTTTCCACAAGCGCGCAAGAGTTTAAATTTGAAAAAGAAACTATTGATTATGGAAAAATTAGCAAAGGGTCTAATGGCGAAAGAGTTTTTATTTTTACAAATACAGGTACTCAACCTTTAATTATAAAAAACATTCAATCTTCTTGTGGCTGCACAGTGCCTAAAAAACCTGAAAAGCCAATTATGCCAGGCGAAAAAGGAGAAATTAAAGTTTCTTATGATACGAAAAGAGTTGGCGGTTTTTCTAAAGCAATCACAATTTTTTCGAATGCAAAAAATGTACGAAAAGTGATTAAAATTAAAGGTATTGTAAATAAAGGAGTTTCTTTACAAAAGGAGAAAAGTATGCTCTCTAATTTTAGAGATTAGGTTAAACTTTTTTTTCTAAACGAAATTCATATTGTAATTTTTTACCATTTCTACTCACAATAATTTTTATTTTCTTTTGGTCTCTTTCTTGAAACTTTAAGATAATATCATTCATCGTTAATTCATGAGCTGGTTTGTCATTAATTTTTAAAATAATGTCATCTTTTTTTAACCCTACTTTATCTCCAGGAGAATTTTTAATAACATTTTTTATTCTGTAGGAAGATTTAAACTTATAAGCAAAGCTAGTAATAAAACTAATTGCATTCTTTTTTTCTGATTGCCTTTGATATCCGTCAAAATTAGATACCGCCACTTGCTCCTTTACCAGTTGTTTTCCGTTGTAAACAACATCTAATCCTGTCATATTATAATTAAACCCCTTAGAAAACCAACTATTCCTTTTTAGCATTATTTTTTTATTAGGGTAATCAAACCAAACTTTAAATCTTCTTAATATACCCGCACCAATACTGCCATTTCTTTCTTGAAAACTTCTTGCATTTTTAGTAGATACTGAATCTAAAAAAGACACTGTTGGATTTTGAATTTCAAATGCACCTAGTTTAATTTTCGGGATTCTACTTCTATTTCCATAAATGGCACCACTTAAACCTTCCCCTAAAATATCGTTAAAAAAACGCTTTGGTGTTTTAATTTCTTTTTTTGTATTCTCAAATAGCCAAATAGCATCACTTCCACCTGAATCTACTAATAACTTAACAAACGTCAACTCACTGCCAATTGTATCTAACTGAACCTCGGCTTGTATATACGGTTTTCTTCTATACATTTGAATTGGAAAAACTTCACATTTTCTACATTTCTTGTAAGTATAAGTATCCGGGTTATAAAAATCAATTTTTTTAAATTTATAATTTACCTTTACTATAAAATGGCTTAAAATATTGTAGCCAATTATTCCGTGAATTGTCTTTCCCATTTTGCCAGACAAATCAAAATGATCTTGTAAGATTACATAGATAGTCTCATTACTATTCACTATGTTTTTAAGGGAAATACTATTTTTATATGACAATAACGCATCTACAGACTCCCCTTTCCCTAAACCCTGCAGCTGCACTTTTTTAACGTTTTTAAGTCCAATACTATCATTTTTTGTGATGTTAAATAAAATAGTTTTACTTACTCCTGAATCTAAAATAAAAGATAATTTTTTGCCATTTATCTTTAAAGGAATCACTATTAAATTATTAATCAACTCAAAATTTACACGTTGATGATTTTTACTTTTATCCAGAAAATGAAAACCTTTTTGTGCTTTTGTTGACAAAGAAAAGTTGAAAAATAAAATAAGAAAAAGTATCAGAGTTTTTTTCAAAAAAAATAAATATTAAAGATTGAACCTTAAGATACAATTATATGCTATGGTTTTTATGCTTTTAGCAAATATTTAACCTTTAAAGATTCTGAAATTAAAATGCAGATATAAAATATATTTCGCAAATTTGCATCTAAATCATCCAATCAATTATTATGCCTTCTATATCTAAAAAAGGATTACAAATGCCAGAATCACCAATTAGAAAATTGGTGCCATATGCAGAAGATGCTAAAAAAAGAGGAACAAAAGTTTTTCATTTAAATATTGGTCAACCAGATATAAAAACACCACAAGTTGCCTTAGATGCGGTTAAAAATAACGAGCTACAAACATTAGCGTATGCAAGATCTGAAGGTTCTGAAGAATACCGGAATAAACTTGCCAATTATTATATAAACAATAATATCAATGTTGCTGCAGATAATATTGTTGTGACCACTGGTGGCTCTGAAGCATTACTTTTTACGATAGGAAGTATCACGGATCCTGGTGATGAAATTATTATTCCAGAACCTTTTTATGCAAATTATAATGGTTTTTCTACTGCTTCTGGAGTAACCGTAGTGCCTGTAATTTCTAAAATTGAAGATAATTTTGCTTTACCGAAAATTGAAGACTTTGAGAAACTCATCACAAAAAGGACAAAAGCAATTTTAATCTGTAACCCTGGGAATCCAACAGGTTACTTATACTCAAAAGAAGAAATTGAAAAACTGAAAAAAATTGTTTTAAATCACGATTTATATTTAATTGCTGATGAAGTTTATAGAGAGTTTACCTATGATGGCTTGCATCATACCTCTGTATTGTCTTTAGAGGGTATAGAACAGAATGCAATTGTCATAGATTCGGTTTCTAAACGTTACAGCATGTGTGGAGCGAGAATTGGTTGTATAGTTTCAAAAAATGATAACTTTATAAAAACTGCCATTAAATTCGCACAAGCACGTTTAAGTCCGCCAACGTATGCATTAATTGCAAGTGAAGCTGCGTTAGACACCCCACAAAGTTATTTTGATGATGTAAAAGAAGAGTATGTTGAAAGAAGAAATACTTTAATTACAGAATTAAACAAGATAGAAGGTGTAAAAGTTGCCAATCCAAAAGGAGCTTTTTATTGTGTTGCAGAATTGCCTGTTAAAGATTCTGATCATTTTGCACAATGGATGTTGGAAGAATTCAATTATAATAATGAAACTGTGATGGTTGCTCCGGCTAGTGGATTTTACTCCACAGAAGGTGAAGGTAAAAACCAAGTAAGAATTGCCTATGTTTTAAATAAAAAAGACTTAATTAGGTCTGTTGAAATTATTGCTGAAGCTTTAAAACAATATAATAGTTAATTGATTATTCAAAAAAACATATCATTAAAAAAATACAACACCTTTGGAATTGATGTAAATGCCAAACGTTTTATTTCTGTTGATTCAGTCTATCAACTTCAGCAATTACTAATTGCTGAAAAAAATATTTTTTTAATTTCTGGAGGAAGTAATATGTTACTCACAAAAGATATTGAAAAATTAGTTGTACATATTGATATTAAAGGGATTTCTATTGATCGAGAAGATAATAATGATGTTTATCTAACGGTTAATGCTGGTGAAGATTGGCATCAATTTGTTGTATGGTGCGTTTCAAATAATTTTGGAGGAATAGAAAATTTATCTCTAATACCTGGAAACGTTGGTACGTGTCCTATCCAAAACATTGGTGCTTATGGTGTAGAAGTAAAAGACAGCATTACTAAAGTTGAAGCCATAGAAATTGAAACAAGAAAATTGATTCAGTTTTCTAATGAAGCGTGTAATTTCGGGTATCGAAATTCGATTTTTAAAAATGAAGCAAAAGGAAAATATATTTTGACTTCAGTAAGTTTTAAACTGACTAAAAAAAATCACCAATTAAATACTTCTTACGGAGCAATTGAGGATAAGTTGGCATTCAATAAAATTATAAATCCTACTTTAAAAAATATTTCTGATGCCGTTATTGCTATCAGAAATTCGAAATTACCAGATCCTAAGAAATTAGGAAATAGCGGTAGTTTTTTTAAAAATCCTATAATATCCAAACAGCACTTTTCAGCACTTCAGACAGAACATCAAAATATACCGAGTTATGTAATTTCCGACACTGAAGTTAAGGTACCAGCCGGTTGGTTAGTGGAACAAGTTGGATTTAAAGGAAAACGTTTTGGAGACGCCGGAGTCCACAAAAATCAAGCTTTAGTGCTTGTAAATTATGGAAATGCTTCTGGCACAGAGATTTATCAGCTTTCTGAAAAAATTCAAGAAATGGTGTATAACAAATTTAAAATTTCTTTGGAGATTGAAGTAAATATTATCAATTAAAGAATTTTATATTTCTTTTTTTAATATTTCTATATGGCGTTTTAATCTCCGTATATCTAAAGCGAGTGTCCCATTATATACACCTCTAATTCTTCCTTTTTTATCAACTAGCACAAAATTTTCTGTATGAATAAACTCACTTTCATCTTTAGTCTTCTTAAAATCTTCATCTGCAAAATAAGATGTTCTTGCTATTTTATAAATAGCCTTCCTATCACCAGTAACCAAATGCCATTTCGTATCGATTACTTTTTTATCCAAAGCATATTTTTTAATTTTTTCTACAGTATCTACCCAAGGCATCACAGAATGTGACAGCAATAGAATGTCTTTATCTTCCTTGTAAGTTTCTTGAATTGACCTCATGTTTTTGGCTAATATCGGACAAATACTAGGACAAGTTGTAAAGAAAAAATCTGCAATATAAATTTTACCTCTAAAATCTTTATTAGTTATATTTTGTGAGTTTTGATTTGTAAATTGAAAAGGAGCAATTGTATGAATCGTTGCAGATGAATCATCACCTTCAGCAATCCATTCAGGAGTAAACGCTGCTGAATTATAAAAAGGAAGTGTTTTTGTTTTATCTATAGTAGTCTCTTTTTTACAAGAAACAAAAAAGATAAAAATAAAAAATATTGAATTAAATTTCATACTATTTAATTTCAGTTTTTAAAACGCTTACACATTTTTTCAATCCAATTAAACCATGCCTTTCTCCATTTATAGTATAAAAATTGGCTCTTAACTTACCTTTTAAATCCCACATTTTTTGGCTACCAGATTCTTTACCTTGCACAAAATTAAAATACTTTGTGAGCATTCCGTTAGTATACCAATCTTTAACTACCCCATGATAAACGCCTTTATTGTTAAAATGATACTCAAACATTTGTACTCCGTTTTTATACCAACCTTTATGAACACCCGACTTTAAACCTTTTATATAAAAACGTTCAAACCATTGCTCCCCATTTCTATACCAACCCAAAAAAAAGCCGTGTCTTTTTCCTTTATAATATTCTGATTTTGATTTGATATTTTCATCCTCATAAAACTCATTTACGATACCAGAATACTGTTTTCCCTCAAAATATAAAATGCCATTTTTTAGTTTTAAATGATTGTTAACTTTATTAATTTCTATCGATGGAATCTTCATTTTATAGACTGAAGTGTTTTCGTTTTCTTGAACTGTATCATCACAAGAAAAGAAAAAAAGAAAAATTAATATGTTAATTTTTACAAACTTCAAAAACTATCTTGTTATAGTACCTGCTGTTCCAAAAAAACCATTACCATTTAAATATGGATCTTCGTTTGTAATGTGATAGTGGTAAATTCCATCAGGAAAATCGGCCGTTACAGATGTATGACCATGATAATCGTCTAAATCTGCGTTCGTAACTGTTGTTCCATTTTCCTCTGGCCCATATACAGGAAATCCATCAGAAAGTAATCCCAAAAACGCATCTTTACCAAACTGAGCTGTTAAGTAACTCGGCTCTATATGATAATGATATTGTGTTCCCGCCGGGTGCCCTAGCCATTGATCAAAAGAATTTATTTCATTTGTTAAAGCCTGATTGTTTGGCCCTGCATATTGATTAAAAAAAACAATTCCGTTTCTAGAGATTCCTATTGGTCCTAAAGGAGTGGCACTTTTAGTAGTTGCCTCCTCTGGATTTAAAGTCATGGTAAACGTAATATTTTGCTCGCCAATAGAATTCGGGTTCTGATTCCAATTAGAATTTGTTCCATTATAAGCTTCATATAAAGGATGAGAAGCATCCCAATAAGGACTTGTATGATTTGGCAAATCTGTTGTTGTAAAACTAATCGTATTCCCTGAAACCGAATAAGAAACTGCATCAATATTATCGAACTTAGGCAGGATTGATGAAATATCATAATTAGTTGTTGTGGTTGTATCTGTGGTATCCTCTTGTCCTTCAGAAGAACTACAAGAAAAAATAATTAGCGTTATAATAACTAAAAAAAGGTCTTTGGTAAATTGATTTTTTTTCATTTTTTGTATGATTAACTTTATGTTAGAACTGTAAAAATTAAAATAGTTTTAAAAAAAATCCTGAAAGATCGTTTATGAAACTTTTAAAGAGCTCATTTCCTTCAATTTCTTATAGCTTTATTTATAAATTTATCTTGCTCCTCTTTACTATATATTTTTATGTTTCTTTCTATCTTTTTTTGAAATACCTTAATATCATAACCTTTTTTAACAGCTCCTATATGTAAAGGTACTGTATCTATTTTTATCAAGAGATATGGGTGCTTTTTGAATGTATTATTATATCTTTGTAGGCGTTTAAACGCATTTATTTTAATTGAAAATTTAGATTTATTTATTACTTATAAATTTTATTAATTATGAAATTATTACTATTAACTTTAGGTTTATTAGCACTTGGTGTTGCAGGAATTGCTATTAAAATTTGGGCAAAAAAAGATGGAGAGTTTGCAGGCACTTGTGCTAGTCAAAATCCAATGCTAAACAAAAATGGAGAGGCTTGTGGTTTTTGTGGAAAAACATCAGATAAGTTTGATACATGCACAGAACCTCAACATAATTAATATTCTTTTAAATCAATGATTTTATCTGTAGTCTTCAGCGTTTTTGTTGCCTGTGCAGTAATCCAAACCACATACTATATTCTTTTTTCTACCTTTCTTTTTGGGTTAAAAAAAAATAAAAATAACATTACCGAAGTCCCAGTTTCAGTAATTATTTACACCAAAAATCAAGCAAAAATCATACAACAGTTTCTTCCATCAATATTAGAACAAAAACATTCGAAATTTGAGATTGTATTAATCAATAACGCTTCTTCAGATAACACAAAAGATGTTGTAGAATTATTCACAAAAAAAAATGCCAACCTAAAAATTTTAAATGTAGAAAATAATGAAGCTTTTTGGGGAAGTAAAAAATATGCATTAACGTTAGGTATAAAAGCATCAAAATACAACAATTTATTATTTACTGATGCCAAATGCAAACCTGTTTCTAAATATTGGATTTCTGAAATGAGTAAAAAATTTACTTCGAAAAAGACCATTATTTTAGGGTATAAAAAATATCAAAAGAAAAATTCAATCCTAAATATTTTTACTCGTTTTGAAAACTTGTTAACAGCCATTAAGTGCTTTGGATTTACAAAATTAGGCTCCTCCTATATGGCTTTTGGCTCCAATTTAGCCTATCAAAAATCAGAATTTTTCAAAGTAAACGGGTTTATAAATCATATGAAAATAAATACTGGTGAAGATTATTTATTTATAAAGGATGCCGCGAACAATAAAAATACAACTTTTTGTATATCCGAGGACAGTTTTATTGAAACTGATACCCCAAAATCATTTTCAAAATGGTTTACAGAAAAAAAAGAAGAAACACGAATCATCAAAAAAATTCAATTTAAGCATCGTTTTTTCTTAGGATTCTTTAATTTTTCTAAACTACTTTTTTATGTTTTGGCAGTAACCTTATTCTTTTTTTATCCCTGGAAAATTATACTCGCGATTATACTCTCTTATTTTTTAGTTCAGTATATTGTCGTGGGCATTTCTGCAAAGAAATTAAAAGAACCACAAATCATCTTTTTATTACCTTTTTTAGAAATTGGTTTATTATTGATTCAAATTAGTATATTTAGTGCAAATTTGATTTCAAAACCAGATCATTGGAAATAAACCAAAAAAAACTTCAAATAAACATTTCAAAAGCCAAAGAAGGAAATCAGGCTGCATTTAGGTTTTTGTTAGATAGTTTTTGGACTAGCGTTTTTAACTATCAATTAAAACGTACTAAGAATGAAAATAATGCTGAAGACATTACGATTCAAACTTTTTCTAAAGCCTTTGATAAAATTCATACTTTTAATGATCAATATGTTTTTAAAACTTGGTTAATCTCTATTTCTAAAAATGTGCACATAGATTTATTGCGTAAAAAAAACGCTTCTATTTCTATAGAAACCACCATTGAACAGGAAGAAAAAGTTTATTTAGTTGTTGATGAGAACCCTACACCTGAAGACAATATTATAAGAGAACAGAATTTAGCAAAATTATTAAGAGACATTAAGCAATTAAAACCTAAATACCAAGAGGTTATTCAGTTACGTTATTTTCAAGAACTAAGTTATAAAGAAATTTCTGAACAAATTAATGAGCCAATAAATAACGTAAAAGTAAAATTATTACGTGCAAAAAAGTTATTAGCTGCCATTATTAAGAGGTCATAAAACAAGAATGGTAAAATGTTTATAGGCAGTACATCAAAGTGATTTTCGTAATTAAACGTTAGTTTTTACAGTAATTGTAAGCAAAATCACCTTTTAAAAAGCAAGAAAATTTTCTTAATACTACTTACCTCAATTGTGTTTATATAAAAAAATGTTTAGGAATTTTTAATAGTCCATTTAAAAAATTATATTTTAACAGGTTTAAGGAAAATAAAAATTAAAAACACCTTTACTGTATTTCATAGATATCCAAAATATACACTATTAAAAAAAATATAGTTAATACTTGAAAAGCGATTAAAAAGTTAGAAATTAAATGAAAAAATCATTCTTAAATTCTCTAGGTCCAGGTTTATTATTTGCAGGCGCAGCCATAGGTGTATCTCATTTAGTGCAATCTACAAAAGCTGGAGCAGAATTTGGGTTTGGTTTATTTTGGGCTTTGTTATTGGTGCATATTTTTAAATATCCTTTCTTTCAATTTGGTCCACGTTATGCGGCTGCTACTGGAGAAACACTGCTCGATGGCTATAAAAAATTAGGAAAAAGTGTTTTAGCAATTTATTATGTGCTAAATTTTGCCACAATGTTTACTATACAGGCGGCAGTTACTATTGTTACCGCTGGTTTAGCTTCACAACTTTTTGGATTTACAAATAACCTAGTCGTTTGGTCAACTTTTTTAATGACCATAAGTCTCCTGTTCCTATTGGTTGGTAAATATAAATTGCTAGATAATCTAATGAAATACATTATAATTATCTTAACAGTGAGCACCATAATTGCAGTTTCAGTTGCTTTATTTAGCTCTAAAGAAGCTTTTGATGTACGCCAAATTTTACCATCCGGAACAGTAGAAATAACTTTTTTAATTGCATTTCTAGGCTGGATGCCTGCTCCTTTAGATGTTTCTATTTGGCATTCTATTTGGTCTGTAGAGAAAAGCAAAAATACTTTTATTAAGATAAAACCAAAAGATGCAATTTTTGATTTTAATGTAGGCTATATTAGTACACTAATTTTAGGAATTTGTTTTGTGCTTTTAGGTGCTTTAGTCATGTATAATTCGGGAGAAACCTTTTCTAACCAAGGAGGGAAATTTGCATCACAATTAGTTACTTTATACACAAAAAACTTAGGCGAATTTTCTTATATATTTATAGCTATTGCTGCATTCACAACAATGTTTAGTACTACTATTACTACTTTAGATGCGTCACCAAGAGCAATGAATAGAAGCTCAAAATTGTTGTTTGATAAAGAATTTAAATTTGGTTATTGGTTTTGGATTATTTTACTATTCATAGGTACATTTATCATATTACAATTCTTTCTTAAAAATATGGGAAGTTTAGTGAAGATCGCTACCATTTTATCATTTTTAACAGCTCCTATTTATGCAGTTTTAAACTATCTTTTAATTACTGGAAAGCATACTCCAAAAGAACATCGGCCAAGTATTTACTTAAAAACGCTTAGTATTCTGGGGATTGCATTTTTAATAGGATTTAGTGTTTGGTTTTTAACAAGCATTTAAAAGTTTTCTTTGTAAATTTGCATTTCAATTATGTTATAACATGGCAATAGATTCTGCAGTCCTTCCTGAAAGGCTAAAAAAACCGAAATGGTTACGTGTAAAATTACCTGTTGGTAAAAAATATACTGAATTAAGGGGTTTAGTTGACAAGTATAAATTAAACACTATTTGTACCAGCGGAAGCTGCCCAAATATGGGTGAATGTTGGGGAGAAGGTACCGCAACTTTTATGATTTTGGGAAATATCTGCACACGTTCTTGTGGCTTTTGCGGGGTAAAAACTGGAAGACCAGAAACTGTCGAATGGGATGAACCTGAAAAGGTGGCGCGCTCCATAAAAATCATGGGCATTAAACATGCCGTAATTACTTCTGTTGATAGAGATGATTTAAAAGATGGTGGTTCTATTATCTGGGCAGAAACTGTCGATGCAATTAGAAGAGCAAATCCAAATACAACCTTAGAAACATTAATTCCTGATTTTCAAGGTAACACAAAACAAATAGATAGAATTATTGAAGTGCATCCCGAAGTAGTTTCTCATAACATGGAAACAGTGAGAAGATTAACCCGAGAAGTAAGAATTCAAGCAAAATACGATAGAAGTTTAGCTGTTTTAAAATACCTAAAAGAAAACGGAATGCGCTCTAAAACAGGATTGATGCTAGGTTTAGGTGAAACTGAAGAGGAAGTTTTACAAACGATGAAAGACCTACAAGGTGTAGGTTTAGACGTACTAACTATTGGGCAATATTTACAACCAACAAAAAAACATTTACCTGTTAAAGAATTTATTACTCCAGAACAATTTAAGAAGTACGAAACAATAGGATTAGAAATGGGCTTTATGTTTGTAGAAAGTGGAGCTTTAGTTCGTTCATCATACAAAGCACATAAGCACGCAAAGTAATTGTTAAAATATTCTAAAAATAAATTTAAATATTTTTTGGCATGAAGCTTGCTGTTTAATAAATGAGAACAACCTCGTAAACTGTTTTCTTTGTGTAAATTATTTGAATTAGTTGATTTAAAAAAACCATCTCTAAAGAGATGGTTTTAATTATTTAAGGCTAAAAAAATTATACTCCCAATACAAAGTGTTTAAATTTGTTCTTTTGTATATATTTTTCTTACTAATTCTATCTTTATCTTCACTATTTTAAGAGCTTCCTTCTAGTATTAGGCTTTTCCTAATGCTGCGAAAACCGAACTTATTAATAAATAATTAACTCTCTTTATCTACAAATAAATAATATATATGATTTACAAAACAAACAATATTTGAGGAATTAACAACAGATAACTAAATTTAACCTTTTGTTTCATTCGACAGCTTGATTTAAATTGTAATAGTCTTTTCTGGTCATTTTTTAAAACTTTATAATTTATTTTCGAAGAGCTAAATTTAAATTTTTCTATTTTGCTATACCTGAATCATGTTAAGTAATTTATACAAAAACTAGAAGCAACTATTTATATGATTCCATCATTTTTTTCAATCTCAATAATTGTCAATCATCTGAATTTCTAGTATCATTATAACAAGTTCTTATAAATAATGTGAAGCCTTAATTAGTGTTTTTGAAAGTTCAGTCATAACTTAAATGTAGCTAAAAAAAAATCATCTAAGAAAAAAATTTCCTAGACGATTTTAAACTATATTTATAAATCCCCCAACTTATAAAATAAAATAACTATTTTCTAGTTATGAACCCAAGAAACAATTATTATTGATTGAAAAATTAACTTTTCGTTAAATTACCTTTTTAATTCGATGAAATACATAATCCTACGGTTAAACGAAAAATCAAATAGCACTAATAATATCGTATTTTGTAATAATATGATGATTGCCATTTTCTAAATCAACTAAAACAGCATCATTTTCTTTAGTAATCAATTTAGAGATATCTTCTAATTTTGCAGTCTTGTTTACAATTGGGTAGGGTTTCCGCATAATATCTTTAATTGGTTTATCTGCTATATTTTTATCCGCAATAAAATAATGTAACAAAACAGATTCGTCTATAGAGCCTACAAAACCATTACTATCTTTTACCGGAATTTGAGATATTTTAAACGCTTTCATTCGCTCTATTGCATGAGAAACTAATTCTTCCGTTTGTGCAACAATCATTGGTTCTTCTGAATGAGTTTTAATTAAATCTGCAGCAGTTTTAAATTCTTCTTCTATAAAACCTCTTTCACGCATCCAATTATCATTAAACATTTTACCCACATATCTACTTCCGTGATCATGAAATAAAACTACCACAACATCATCTTTTGTAAAGTGTTCTTTTAATTGTAATAATCCTTTTACGGCTGCTCCAGCAGAATTCCCTAAAAACATTCCTTCTTCTTTTGCTAAACGTTGCGTATAAATTGCAGCATCTTTATCGGTTACTTTTGTAAAACCATCAATAACACCAAAATTTACATTTTTAGGTAAAATATCTTCACCAATTCCTTCTGTGATGTAAGGATAAATCTCATTCTCGTCAAAAATACCCGTTTCATGATATTTTTTAAAAACAGAGCCGTAGGTATCTATTCCCCAAATTTTTACAGTTGAACCCGCTTCCCTTGCTTTCATCTTTAAATAACTTCCAACGCCAGAAATGGTTCCTCCTGTTCCTACACCAACAACAAAATGAGTTACCTTCCCCTCGGTTTGCTCCCAAATTTCCGGACCTGTACTTAGAAAATGCGCTTTACAATTACTAGGATTATCATATTGATTTACATACCACGAATTCGGAGTTTCTTCTCCTAAACGCTTAGAAACCGAATAATAAGAACGTGCATCATCTGGTTCAACATTTGTTGGACAAACAACAACTTCAGCTCCAACAGCTCTTAAAATATCTATCTTTTCTTTAGACTGTTTGTCTGCCATTACAAATATACATTTGTAGCCTTTTACAATTGCAGCTAAAGCCAATCCCATTCCTGTATTTCCAGAGGTTCCTTCTATAATTGTGCCTCCTGGCTTTAAACGACCATCTGCTTCTGCGTCTTTTATCATTTGCAATGCCATTCTATCTTTTACCGAGTTTCCTGGGTTAAAAGTTTCGTATTTAGAAAGCACCAAACAAGGTAATTCTTTTGTTAAAACATT
>Ga0233426_10000289_pt1 | contig 56074 bp, 49 predicted proteins | sample SI_118_April2016_6_FD_179875 | JGI IMG/M metagenome (GOLD analysis project Ga0233426, IMG submission 179875) | Seawater microbial communities from Saanich Inlet, British Columbia, Canada - SI_118_April2016_10_MG | ecosystem: Environmental > Aquatic > Marine > Inlet | place: Canada: British... | reverse complement strand
CTTCAGACCCCACCGTTAGCCAGTGACGCCCTTGCCATTCAGATTATCTTCCCCTTAGTCGGGGTGATAAGGCATCTTTCAGCCTATCGGGTTTGCCAGCTTCGCTGGGCAAACAAAAAAGCCCGAATAACCAAAGTTATTCGGGCTTTTTATTAAAATAAGATTTAGGAAATCATTAGCGAATATTTTTGACGTAAACTTTAGATTTTCGCTGAAAGTTATACATTTCTTTTTTACCTTCAGGCAGTTTTTCAATCGGTTGTTCAGTAAAGCCTTGCTCTAAAAACCAATGACCACTCACTGTAGTTAAAACAAACACCGAATCAAACCCTTGTGCTTTAGCATTTTCTTCAACAGCTGCCATTAATCTTTCACCACGATTACCTTTACGATAATCAGGATGAATCACCACACAAGCTATTTCACCGGTATTCGCTTCTGAATATGGGTATAGAGCGACACAGGCAATAATTACTTCTTCTTTTTTAAGCACCGTAAATCGGTCAATTTCTACTTCTAATAACTCTCGAGAACGTTTAACTAATACACCTTCTTCCTCTAATGGTTGAATCAACTCTAGGATGCCAGCAACATCATCAATGGTGGCAATAAAAATTTCTTCTTTATGGTCTTTAGCAATTAAAGTTCCAGCTCCATCACGCGTAAATAACTCTTGTAGCAGAGCCGTATCACTTTGATAACTCACACAGTGACAACGCTCAACACCATTTTCGCCACAGTTAATAATAGCTCGTAATAATAACTGACGAACATGACAATCTTTTTCATCAAGTAAAGTTTTTACTGTTCGTACACTACAACTACGAATTAACGTTCCAGATTCATCGAGTAAACCTTCATCTTCAGTTAGGGTAATTAATTTATCGGCTTTTAAAGCTATTGCTGTTTGTGCAGCTACATCTTCTAACGCTAAATTAAATACTTCACCTGTGGGTGAGTAACCAATAGGAGAAAGCAATACAATAGAGCCATACTCTAATTGCATATTAATGCCGTCGGAATCTATACGACGAACACTTCCCGTATATTTATAATCGACGCCATCACGAACCCCCATAGGTTTAGCGATAACAAAATTCCCGGTACTCACTCGTATTTGTGAACCATGCATTGGAGAATTTACTAAACCTGTGCTTAATAATGCTTCAATATGCAACCTTAAAGAGCCGGTAGCATCTTTTACGGCAACCAATGTTTCAGCATCAGTAACTCTAATGTTATTTTCTATATTGCGTTCAATACCACGCTGCTGCATACGGTCTTCAATTTGAGGCCTAGCGCCGTGAACAACAACAAGCTTTACCCCTAAGCTGCGCAACAACGAAATATCATGAATAACATTAGCAAAATTGGGGTGCGTTACCGCTTCGCCACCAAACATTAAGACAACGGTTTTACCACGATGCGCATTAATATAGGGCGCAGCATTTCTAAACCATTTAACGTTATTGATATTATTATCCATGGTATTCATTTTCCTTTAAGCCTACTTCTGCTGAACTGCGCCAGAGCGATCTACAATATATTCCATTGCAACTTCATCAGCTGGATCTTTGTGAGGACTCGGTTCACTGTCTTCGATAATATTTTCTGCTAATGAACTTTTCTCAATCACGTTAAAACCTAAATTCGTAAAATATTGCGGAATATAAGTAAGGACAATAATTTGATGCAGTTCCATTTGATGAGCAAATTCAAGCAAATACTGCACAAGCGCTTGGCCTTGACCTTGTCGTTGGGCACTTTGAGCAATAACCACTGAGCGAATTTCTGCAAGCCCAGTTTGATAAATGTAAAGTGACGCACAGCCGACCACTTTTCCTTCAAGTTCAGCAACGACAAAGTTTTGAATATCATGAATTATATTGTCACGAGTACGGGGTAATATTTCACCCTTTTCAGCCCAAAAACTAGTTAAAGAAAATATACTATCAACATCCGACATTCTTGCTCTGCGTACAGACATCGCGGCCGCTTTTTGTGCATTTAAACGTTGTTTAACTTGTTTTAATGCGTGTTGAATTTGCACTTTACCCGGCGCGCCGATGACTTGTGCACTTAACGTCGTATTTTCACCCTGGATTTCATTCAATGCTTTTTGAACTTGCACTTTTGAAGTGCCGCCAATTGCCATACGTTTTTCTAAGCATGACTCAATAGATAAATATTGATAAACATCGTTTTCAATTTTTTCACTGAATTCTTGTAGTTTAGCTAAAGTAAAATCTTCTAACGCGTGGCCTGCATCAATAGCGGCTAAAACAGCTTCACCCACAATATGATGTGCTTCACGAAATGGAATATCTTTCGCGACTAAATAATCCGCTAATTCAGTGGCGTTTGAATAACCTTGTTGTGCCGCAGCTAAAGTACGTGAACGATTGACTTTTAAGCCGTCAGCAACAAGCACTGCCATTTCCATCACTTCTTGCCATGTATCTAATGCGTCGAATAAACCTTCTTTGTCTTCTTGCATATCTTTATTATAAGCAAGTGGCAAACCTTTCATGGTCACTAACATTGCGGCTAATGAACCAACAACTCGTCCTGATTTACCACGAATTAATTCGCAAGCATCTGGATTTTTCTTTTGCGGCATTAATGAAGAACCAGAACTCACTAAATCGCTCATTTCAACAAAACCAGCTTCACCAGAATTATAAAAAATTAGATCTTCAGCAAACCGTGACATGTGCATCATGCTAATGCTTGCTGTTGATAGTAATTCAATCACATGATCACGATCAGATACTGCGTCTAAACTATTTAATGTCGCGGTTCTAAAACCTAAATTACTCGCTAATAAGTTACGATCAATTGGGTAAGCTGTGCCCGCTAAGGCACCAGAGCCTAGCGGCGAAGTGTCTAAGCGGTAAATTGCATCCTTTAAACGGCCAATATCACGGTTAAACATTTCAACATACGCTAAGCACCAATGACCAAAGGTTATCGGCTGTGCACGTTGCAAGTGGGTATAACCGGGTAAAACGGTATCTTTTTCACGTTCAGCTAATTCCATCATCGCTTGCTGTAAATTAACCATTGAGTGTAATAACTCTCCGCCAGTCTCTTTACACCATAACTTTAAATCTGTGGCGACTTGATCATTACGACTACGACCTGTGTGAAGCTTTTTACCTAAATCACCCGTTGCGTCAATTAACTTGCCCTCAACCCAACTGTGAATATCTTCAGCATCAGATAATAAGATTTGCTTAGGATCTGCTTCAACAGATGTCTTTAACTCATTAAGCGCTGCGACTAAACGAATATGCTCCTCAGCATCAAGAACGCCAACGCTATGAATAGCGCCAGCCCAAGCAATTGAACCAACGATATCTTGTACAGCCATACGGTAATCTACCGGCAGTGAATCATTGAATTTTTTAAACTGTACACTTGCTTCGCCTTTAAAACGTCCGCCCCATAAAGCCATGTTTTTATTCCTTATTTTTCATCAGACTGAGAAAGTGCCGTAATTCTACTTGATAAGCTAAATAAACGAATAAAGCCTTCTGCATGTTTTTGGTCGTAAACATCATCAGCACCAAAGGTTGCAAATGCTTCTGAGTACAAAGAGTTAGGAGAACGACGTTGGGTCACTTGTGCCATACCTTTATATAATTTAACGACTACATCACCCGTTAATTTTTCAGCAAACGAAGCAGCACCTGCAAGTTGTGATTTAGCTAAAGGGGTAAACCAACGACCATCATAGATAACATGCGAAAATTCAAGACCAATAGATTCACGGTATTTTAACGATTCTTTATCTAAAATTAAGGTTTCTAACCCTTTGTAAGCCGCCATTAAAATTGTGCCGCCTGGCGTTTCATAACACCCACGAGACTTCATACCTACCAAACGGTTTTCAACGATATCAATGCGACCAACACCATGGGCAGCACCTTTGGCATTTAAGTACATTAACGCTTCATGTGCTGGTGAACCATTTTCTTTAAAGTCTTTGCCATCTACAGAGACTAATTCACCTTTAACAAAACTCAATTGAACACGTTCTGCTTCATCAGGTGCATCCATTGGATCAACCGTCATTGTCCAAACTTCTTTTGATGGCTCACACCACGGATCTTCTAACTCACCACCTTCGTGAGAAATATGCCAAGAGTTTGCATCACGACTATAAATTTTGGTTAATGAAGCAGAACATGGAATATCACGTTCAGCTAAGTAGTCTAATAAATCTTCACGAGACACCATGTCCCATTCACGCCATGGAGCGATAACAGTTAATTCTGGAGCCAGTGCGGCAAAACAAGATTCAAAACGAACTTGGTCATTACCTTTCCCGGTACAGCCGTGACAAACTGCATCAGCACCTACTTTTAATGCGACCTCAACGTGAGCCTTAGCAATAACTGGACGAGCCATTGAAGTGCCTAGCAAATATTGGCCTTCGTAAACGGCACCGGTTTTTAAGATAGGGTAAATATAGTCTTTTACGTATTCTTCTTTTAAATCAACTACGTGACATTCTGAAGCGCCTGAAGCGATTGCTTTTTCTTGAATGCCGACAAGCTCTTCTTCGCCTTGCCCCACATCGGCACAAAAAGCCACGACTTCACAGCCTTCATAGTTTTCTTTTAACCATGGAATAATTGCTGAAGTATCTAGTCCGCCTGAATACGCTAATACTACTTTTTTAATTTTTTTCTTTTCTGCTAAAGCCATTTGCTTGATCCTATAAATTCTTAAATTCTGTAAAAAGAACCTGATTATTCAGGTTCACATAATATGTTTTATTTATTCCCTAATAAGGTAGTCAGTACCGCACATTGTGCCCACATTCTGTTTTCTGCTTCTTGAAAAACCACTGACATTTTTTCATCGTCAAAAAGTGCAGTCGTTATTTCTTCTTCCAAATGAGCCGGCTGGCAATGCATGACAATACTCGCGCCTGCTTTTTCCATCAAGGCATGATTAACCTGATATGGAGCAAATACCTTTAATATCGTCGCTTTTTTGCTGGTATCTTCATCACCCATTGAAACCCAAGTATCAGTATAGATGGCATCTTGCTGACCAATGCTGTTTATATCCGTTGTGAATTTAAACTCTGAACCACTTGCTTGTGCAAAGGCTTGAGTTTTATCGAGCATAGCCTGATTTGGACCATAACCGTCGGGGCAAACTAGCGTAAAATCAACACCTACAATAGCCGCCATTAACATTAAAGAATTAGAGACATTGTTTCCATCACCTATATATGCGAGCTTTACCTTTGATAAGTTTTGTAGATTATTTTCTGCAAAAATTTCAGCCAATGTGACAAAGTCAGCTAATGACTGACATGGATGATATAAATCACATAATGCATTAACCACAGGTACGCTTGCATGCTCAGCTAAGCCTTCAATAGCTGTATTTTCAAAAACACGAGCAACAATAGCATCGGCATAACAAGAAAGGTTTTTAGCATAATCACTCACTCTTTCACGTTCACCTAATTTACCGTTTTGTTGGCCTAAATAAAGTGCATGCCCACCTAATTTTGCAATACCCATATCGAAACTTACATGGGTTCTTAATGATGGTTTTTCAAAAATCATCGCGACTGACTTACCTGCTAACACTTGATTATATTGTGCAGGATTATTTTTTATTTTAATCGCGAGTTCAATTAACTCAAGTATTTGAGTTTTTGATAATTGATCATCTGCTAGAAAGTTTTCTAATTTAATATTTTGTAATGACATTTTGTTGTCCTTCTCGGATTTTATACCGAGCTAAAATTTTTTAATTTGACCATCATTACTCTAAATAGTTGGAAGTGTAGCAAAGCTGTCGAGTTGTGAATCGTCTGAGCTTAGGTTACCTAAGTGATGAGGATAAACAACGAAGCAATGCAGCTACAGTTTCAAATATGACGAGTAGTTGCTTCAATGCGGGTGCCGATATTCTCACCGTTTAACAAATTAATAATTTGCTCGGGAGATTGCCAACTGGCCACCGCGATACTTCGTCGTAACTGATTTGCAGCACTTAATGCGGCGTTAACTTTTGCGGTCATACCGCCAGCGATAACGCCTTCTTCTATCAAGACAGATGCTTGTTCGGTATTTAAAGACCTAATGTACTCACCTTTACCGTCTTTCACGCCGTTTACATCGGTTAATAAAAGTAATTCAGCATTGAGTAATTTACAGATAGCAACGGCCGCATCATCTGCATTGACATTAACTAGCTCGGCATTACTTAATGAACCAATTGAAGAAATAATCGGTAATAATTTGGCGTTCAATAAGGTATCGAGTAACTTGCTGCTATGAGCAACTGGCTCGCCAACCATACCTAAATTTTTATCACTTAATGTACATGACACCATATCGCCATCAACTAATGAAAGTCCGACCGCCTGCATATTTAAGCTAGTAGCGACAGCAACAATTGATTTGTTCACACTACCCGCTAATGCGCCAGCAATGATCGGCATTTGCTCTTTAGGGGTAACACGCAATCCATGCTTTTTTTCTGTGGTAAAACCAGCTTGACTTAGCATTTCGTCCACCACGCAACCACCACCATGAACAAGCACTACCGCTTGATTTTTAAGTGAAGCAATAACATTTAGTAATGACTTTAATGCCGATGACTTCTCTAAAATAGCACCGCCAATTTTAATCACTAAAGGCTTATTTCTTGGCTTAATTGTAGATTTCATTCGCTTTTGCCTGAGATATTTTGAGAAAGTAAACTATATTCGCTAGGTAAACCAAGAGAGATATTCGCACATTGCACCGCTTGAGAAGCCGCGCCTTTTAATAAATTATCAATTGCACAACTAACCACAACTACTTGTTTTTCTTCGTCAACTTTCCAATGAATATCCGCAAAAGGGGTATTAGATACATTATCAATTTTTGGCCAAGCTCCCGTTAAACGCACTAACGGTTGATCTTGATAAGCATGAATAAATGCTTCGTCAATGTGTTCTGAAGTTACGCCCGCGTTAATTTGCAAAGTGACGGTTGCCATCAAGCCTCTTTTATAAGGAGCAAGGTGAGGATTAAATATCACTTGCGCGTTTGCTTCTTGGCTAATTTCAGGCTGATGTCTATGTTGTAATATATTGTAAGGCGTTAGACTCACTTCATAAAAACTAGTGGCTAATGAGGCTTTTCTTCCAGCACCGCTAACACCACTAATGCCATTAACGACAATAAGCGAATTCTTAACATGAAAATTATTTGAGGTAATAGGTTTAAGGGATAATAAACTCGCTGTTGGGTAACAACCAGGAACAGCGACTAAATTTGTCGCAGCAATATTATCTTTTTCCCACTCCGCTAAGCCATACTTAGCTTGAGATAAAGCGGTTAAATGTTTATGTTCAAAACCATAAAAAGTAGGATAATCACTACTATTTTTTAAACGAAAGCCACCTGACAAGTCGAATACTTTAACCCCTGCATCAACAAAGTGTTGTGCCCAGTCGGCACTAAACTCATGAGGGGTCGCGAAAAATACTGCATCCAAATCACATACTGAAGCATCAAACCAAGTTTGTGAAAAGCACACAAGCGGAAGATCACAAACACCTAGGTAACGAGGATGTAGTTGTGAAAATGTCATATCGGCAGAACTACTGTTCTCAGAAACAACCAAGTGTTCAAGCGAAATTTTATCGTGTTCAGACAACAAACCTATAAGTTCAGCACCAACATATCCACTTGCACCAATAACCGCGACTTTCATATAACCTCTATTTTGCAATTCTATTCAGATAATTGTTCTATATTCAATCAACTAAATTTATTATTTTTTATTTAAAGTAGTTTTAGTGTGACCAATAACAGTTAAAAATGTTACCCAATGAACCTTGTTAACTTATCTTCATAACATTTATGTTCTAAATTATTCGATAATAAATAATGGATTAAACATTTTTCCATAGCGTTATCAAATTAGGTTATTTACACTAGAATGAGAATTTAACAGTTAATGGGTAGTTATGCAACAAATTAGCATAACTACCTACGATATTTATTTTTAATAATGTGAACACTTATGAGCCAATTACCCAACTTTTCAGAATCACTAAAACAACTGATTGCCAGCCCTTCAATTAGCTCGACTCAAGAAAGTTGGGATCAAGGGAATTTAGATATTATTCAACTACTTGCAACCTGGTTTGAGCAACTTGGTTTTACTATAGATATTCAAAAAGTTCCTGAAACACGTAATAAATATAATTTATTAGCCAAGCTTGGTAATGGTGAAGGGGGGCTTTTATTGGCAGGTCATAGTGATACTGTGCCTTTTGACGAAAACCGTTGGCAATCAGATCCACATAAAGTACTTGATCAAGATGATAAATTTTACGGATTAGGTACTTGTGATATGAAAGGTTTTTTTGCGTTTATATTACAAGCCTGTAAAGGATTGACCGCGAAACAATTAAAAAAACCCTTATATATTCTCGCCACCGCTGACGAAGAAACGACCATGGCAGGCGCACGATTTTTCGCCAAACAACAATTAATGAAACCCGATGTAGCGATAATTGGCGAGCCAACAAATTTGGTACCTGTTGTTATGCATAAAGGCCATATGTCTCACCGCATAAGTATTCAAGGGCAATCAGGTCACTCTAGCAAGCCTAGTTTAGGCGTGAATGCTATTGAAATTATGTACTTAGTGATCGGAGAGTTAATCGCTTTAAAAGAAAAGTTAGCGAATAATTTCATCAACCAAGCATTTGATGTTACGGCGCCAACACTCAATTTAGGGGCAATTAAAGGAGGAGATAATGCCAATCGTATTTGTGGGCATTGTGAATTAGACCTAGATATGCGCTCTCTGCCGGGGATGACTGATGCTGAATTAATTAATTTACTCGCAGAGGCATTAAAACCTTTAGCAGAAAAATATCCCAATAGAATCACTTTCGATGAATTACACCCAAGTTCACCCAGTTTTGAACAGAAACAGCCGAGTAAATTTGTCAGCCTTGCAGAAGAGATTAGTGGCCATAAATGCTGTGCAGTAAATTACGCCACCGAAGCACCGTATATTCAGGAGTTAGGTTGTCAAACTGTCGTACTTGGCCCTGGTTCAATAAACCAAGCTCATCAACCCAATGAATTTTTAGCTCATTCAGAAATAGATAAAACTAACCTAATATTAACGACGGTGATTAATAAATATTGCCTTTAATATATGTGCTTTATCTCTGTGTTATACGAATGAGTTACTGGCAGGTTAAACGAGTATGTTTTCATAATGCTTTACAATATTACGTCCTGCCGATTTTGCAGTATACATCGCATTATCGGCACGGTTAATCGACACTTCAATATCATGATATTCTTGCACTTCACAAAGCCCAAAACTAGCCGTTAATTTAACCACACCTTTTTCAGTTTCAATCAACAGACCTTCAACCTGTTCACGCATCCGTTCAACAACGGAAAGTGCTTTTTCTTTAGTAGTTTGGGTAAGTATTGCGACAAATTCTTCGCCGCCATAACGCGCTAAAATATCTCCACCACGTAAAGATTGACTTAATACATGTGCGAATGCTTTAAGCGCTTTATCACCTATTTTGTGGCCATAGGTATCATTCACTTTTTTAAAAAAATCGATGTCACACATCATCACACACAAAGGCTCACTATGCCGTTCAGCTGTGCGTAATATGTGTTTGGATTGACTAAGAAAAAAACGACGATTATAAAGCCCTGTCAAGGGATCTGTTGTTGCCTGTACCTCTAACGCTTTATGTGCATCCAACATATAACTTGAAAATAAAAAGATGGTTAAACCGGCTAGGTATGCAGGTATAAATATAAATAAAGTGACTCTAAACTGTGTATAAAATTCATTACTAATAATTTCAGTGAAGCTGGCTAAATTAACTAATATTAATACCGTGTTTATCAAAATAACTAAAGCCATACCTTTATCACCGACATTGCTTCCTTGCGCTCGGTTTAATAGCGCATAAATACAAATAAGTGAATATATAACGTTATAGGTATAAGCCACTTGAACACTGTAATTCCCTACTAGTGAATCAGTAATAAAATACAGAATAGCCAAAGCAAAAATGACCGAGATAGGAATATTACTTTGGCAACGCCATGAAATACCGACCGTTAAGCATGCACCGGTTAATGCGACGCAAATATCACTTAGAACATCTAACAAAGGTGTGGAAGATTGTAAATTAGCGGAAATAACGACGAAAAATAAAACAGTAAAAAAATAAAATAGGCGGAATGCAAAACGAGCGGGTTTATCGCCACCTTTATCTTTAAAAAGAAGTGACGCAATAAACATGACTATTGAGACAATAATCACTGATAAAGCTATTTCAAACTCTGAGCCCATATAGATTCATCCAATTATCTATTAGTTACAGCATATTCCTTTCGAAAATAATTGTCTATAAAATATACTAATACGTAGTTGTAAGCATTGATGTTTAATCTTCATTGATTCAATTCATCAATTAACCATTTTTATTCCATAGTTTTTGATTGTTTTTTAACGAGAAAAATTCACCGGCATGCCAGCACCTAGGCAGTAAATCAAGATTTTTTCGTTCTTGATAATTAGATGAAAGTAGCTCTAATATTTCATTCAGTCTTTCTTTACTAAGGCTCGCAAACCCTTGTGCTGTTTCAGTGTTATATAGGTTTACATCAAGTGTGATAACCACATCTAAACCATGTCCAATGAATGTTAAATTTCGCGTTGCTGTTCGACAGTAGGGACATTCAGCTTTGTCAGGATACAGACTATTTACAATTGCATATTCATAATGGTCACCTGACTTTCCGTCAGAATCTTTAGGTATGTAAGTAATACCAAAACCTTGAGGATAATCTCCGGTGATAGCGCGTAATGCATCAACAAATGTTTGGCTACAGTTGCCATTTTCAGCATTGAGGTTTAACGCTTGATATACCTTAGGCAGTAATTTGTAATTGTAACTTGATTTAGTCGAAAGAATAATCGAAGTGTATATTTGAGGAACTTTTAATAAATTTCCTATACCTTGCTTAGGTGAAATCGAACTTTTGAGTAAATTTTTAATTAAGACTAATTTTTTATGCTCTACGACATTAAATTTGTCTCTGTCAGCTTTAGAGTTACCGATGTATGTTGGTGCGCCGATACCTTCGACTAAAAACAGAATGGTTTCACGATAATTAATTTGTAATAAGGCTTTGCGATCATCTACAGGTAATGTGCGATGAGGGTCAAGTGTTCCCTCATCCCCTTTAACTATTTTTTGTGCATCTTGATGAAAATGCCCGATATCTTGAAGCAATGCCGCCATTACTAAAGGTAATTTCACATGTTCAACAAAAGATTGATAACTCTCGTTATCTTGTTCTTGCCACTCACTATAACGGGCAATATCGTCTTCGCTCAGATACTCCTTTAACTGTGCTTCTTTAATTATATTTGCCTTTTCAAGGCACAACTTATCAAGTAAACGCAAGCATAGAATCGCTTTATAAAGTGGTTTGTTGCATTCATTTGCTTCTGCGACTTTTTTCCCTTCTGTCGGGCTCAGTAATTGGATAGTACCTAATAGTTGCGCTGACTTTTTATTACTTTCAGCAAAGCAACTACCTTCACTTAATTCGATAATTTCATGACAAATAGTTGAAAGGAATTTATGTCGCTCATTACTGTCATCTTTAAGCTCTTGCTTAAAGTCACGATATTCGCGTTCTTTTTTTTCAATTTGACGTTTAACTTTTTCGTCATCTTTTTGAGTATTAAGCTCAGCAATGCGATATATAAACTTATCGAGCTTGTTATCATTAAAAGGCAGGCTTTCAAAAAAACTGATTGAACGCTCGAGTAAAGAGTCCTTTAAAATACTTCGCCCATATATTTTATTAAGCAAGTTTTTTACTTGGGCAGTAAAACGAGTATCACTATAAGCTTGATTCGACATAGTTTAATTTATAACAGTAAGTTACCTGATTAAAGGCAGATAACCACCATGCTAGTTAATAATGGATTAAGTCACAAGAAAATAATTTTTCGCTTGAAAGTATTCAAACTCTTAAACGTTAAGTTGTTAATCAATCCCTTTGAGTTTAACTTGAGTTTGTCGAGTGTTTAACTGCTGGCAAATATTCACAAGGTCTGAATGTAAACCACTAGCCGTTACATCTCTTCCGGCTCCAGGCCCTCGAATAATTAATGGGTTATCTTGATACCAACCAGTTTTGATTTGAAAAATATTGTCACAGGGCGTTAAGTTTGCGAAAGCATCATTTTCACTGAGTACTTCCAAGCCGACTTTAGCTGTGACTTGACCCGTATTTTTTACTGAAAAACGAGCGATATATCGAATACAGCATTGCATGTTTTTTGCTTGAGTTAATTGCTCGGCAAAAAACGTATCTAACTTATTTGCTTGCGATAAAAACTCTTGTATTGATAATGCCTGTAATTCATCAGGCACTAAGTTTTGACAAATAATATCTTCTATTGATAGTTCAAAGCCGGCTGCTCTCGCCAAAATAAGTAATTTTCTTTGTACATCACGACCCGATAAATCTTCACGAGGATCAGGTTCAGTGATCCCTTGAGATAATGCATCGAGCATTAATTCAGAAAACGCTAACGAACCATCGTATGTTTCAAAAATCCATGACAAGGTTCCTGAAAAGATACCCGATATTTCAGTAATTTTATCGCCACTATTTAATAGATCATTGATCGCATAATTTATCGGTAATCCTGCGCCAACAGTAGTATTGCCTAACCACAAACTCTTATGTTTGTGAGCAGTGGCCAACAACTTAGTATAGTTTTCAGAGCTTGAAGAGGCTGCCCATTTATTAGCGCCAATAACATGAATTCCTTGTTGAAAAAACTCTTCATATAACAGACTAAATTGTTCACTAGGTGTTACATCAACAATTACTAATTCATCATAAGGGTGATTAGCTAACCATGTCATTAATAACGATTTATCAAACGATTGTGCGTCTTGTTGATATAATGACAATGCTTGATTAACTTCAATGCCGTCATTATTAATAAGCGCTTTTTTAGAAGAAACTAAACCAACTAAATGAACATTCTCTAACGCCGAAACACGATTCAACTGTGCTGGCAACATTGCTAAAAATCGTTCACCGATATTACCTAGACCTGCAACAACAAGACCAATATGGCGCGCATCTTTTGTCATATCATGATGAACATGGTTCAATAACTCAGTGGTACAAACCTGCGTGAGTATTGCAATTATACTGTGTTCACTAGGAGAGTTGACTCTAGCAAACGTTTTACTATGTTTTAATGAACGCTTAAAACGAGCCTGGACATCACCATGATGAATAACTTTATGGCCTACTGTCGCCAAAATACTCGCTGGCGTAAATTTCACTTCTGTATCATGACTCGCTAGCCATTGACTCACTGCTTTTTGTTGTTCTTGATGAATAACAATATATCCTGCTTTTTCATCACCACAAACGGCAAGAAATTCTTGCTGCGCTTTTTTACCTAATGTCCCTAGAAAACTGTCAGATTGAGCGAGTAACAAGTCATTTAAAAAGGTCACTGACAGCTCTTGCTTCGCAATTTGGCCAAATTTACCAATTTCAGTACCGCTAATGGTCGGATCAAAACTACTAGCAACATGTAAATGAGTACTATGATCGGTTAACGGTTGAAGCGTTTTAGCATGCAACACTGGGTTACCTAATCGGCCTAATTCTTTAGCAACGCCATTGGGTAAGCGATGTAATTTTCTCGCCGAGGGCACTACACGGGGATCGGCACTATAGATTCCATCAACATCAGTCCACAAAGTAACGTTTAATGCACCGACAAGAGACGCCATAATTGTCGCTGAATAATCACTACCATTACGTCCTAACGTGCAGGTTTCACCTTGCTCATTTTTGGTAATATAACCGGTAATTACCGCTAATTTTGCACTTTGCTTTAATTGATATAATTGCTTTCTGCTAAGAGAGCTATCGACCTGGCAGGCCTTATCATTATTAATCACTAGAAAATCACGAGCATCAACCATAAAGCTAGGACAAACTTGCTCATTTAACGCAGCAGACAACAAGCGAGCTGACCACAATTCGCCAAATGCTAATATATCAGCATGATGCTGTCTCGGTGAATTCGTTAACCACTGATGTAATTCAATAAAATCATCATCTAGTAGGGCTAGTAATCGCTTTTCATTTGCACGATTAAGCAACTCACTAATAAGCTGTATTTGCATTACTTTCAATTCAGTAAGTGATTTTTCAAGCTCAGCTGATGAGTCGATGGCTTGATGATAAAGTGAAAATAGTGCGTCAGTGGTATCACCGTTAGCAGAAACAACAACAATATCGTTCAATTGACAATGTTGACGAATAATTTCAACCACACGCTCAATACACTGAGCAGAAGCTAAAGAGCTACCACCAAATTTATGAACTTGTACTGCATGTTTAGCCAATTGATTTCGATCGGCTGTTAACTTTTCCACTGCATTAGACTGTATCATTTCTACTCTTCATTTAATCTTTTATAACTGACTAGCAGCTAATCCTGCTGCTAAGTCTTCAATAATGTCGTCACTGTCTTCAATACCCACTGAAATACGCACCAATGATTGAGTGATACCGGCTTCAATTTGAGCTGATAATTCCATGCCTGCATGTGTCATTGTTGATGGATGACTAATTAAACTTTCAACGCCTCCAAGTGATTGCGCTAAAGTAAACAACGATAAATTATCAAAAAGCTTCTTAACCGCTTCTACGCCACCATTTACCTCAAAACTCATCATAGCGCCGAAGTCATGCTGCTGGCGTTTGGCAATTTCATGACCGGGATGATCTGAAAATCCAGGGTAATAAACTGACTTTATAGCAGAATGCTTTTTGAGAAATTTGGCGACTATATCTGCATTTTGTTGATGTTGCTTCATACGAATAGGCAACGTTTTTAAACCGCGCAAGGCCAAGTAACTGTCAAATGGAGAGCCGGTAATACCTATGCAATTTGCCCACCAAGCTAGCTCTTCGCCTAATGTTTGGTCTTTAGTCACTAAAACTCCGCCCACTACATCACTGTGACCATTTATATATTTAGTTGTGGAGTGAAAAACGATATCCGCGCCCAATAAAAGTGGTTGTTGCAATACTGGTGATAAAAAGGTGTTATCAACGGCAACTAAAGCACCGACCTGATGACATGCTTTTGTAACTTTTTCAATATCAACTAAACGTAACAACGGGTTACTTGGGCTTTCTAATAACACCAATTTTGGCTTTTGTTTTAGAGCATCGGACAGCGCATGTTCATCATTTTGATCAACAACAATTAAGTTAAATTGCCCGCGCTTGGCAAGATGTGTAAATAAACGGTAACTACCGCCATAACAATCATGGGGGATGATAACAGTGTCTTGAGTCGATAAAAGCTGACAAATTAAATGAACGGCAGACATGCCTGTACTGGTCACTATTCCAACTGAACCTTGCTCTAAATCCGCAATTGCCTGTGCAAAAGTTGCTCGAGTAGGATTACCGGTTCGAGAATAATCAAACTGACGCTTCTCATTGAAGCCTTTCAACGCATAAGTACTCGACAAATGAATAGCCGGAATGACAGCACCATGATGCTCATCAGAATTGATTCCTGCTCGTACTGCAATTGTGGCAATTTTTTTATCGTTCATATGACTCTCAGTGAAATATTTGCTTCTACAAACTCAAATAGACTTTTGGACGTCCAAAAGTCTAAATCTTTTAAATTATCGGGTCAAGCACTTTAGACATCTAAACTTCTACACATTCGTTATTGACTCAGCGCTAACAACCAGTAAAATCTATTGAAAACTATAAAATGAATAGTTTATCTGTTTTCAGTGTAAATTAAGCATAAAACTCATAATAAAAGTAACCCGAGGTAATTCATGGCAAAGTGGAATGGCGAATATATCAACCCATACGCCGAGCACGGTAAGAAAAGTGAACAAGTAAAAAAAATTACCGTTTCTATCCCTTTAAGAGTGCTAAAAGTATTGACGGATGAGCGTACAAGGCGCCAAGTTAATAATCTGCGTCATGCAACAAATAGCGAATTATTATGTGAAGCATTTTTACATGCATTTACGGGTCAACCATTACCTGATGATATTGATTTAGCAAAAGATAACGACCAAAAATTACCAGCTAGTGTTCGTAAAGCCTTAGAAGAAAAAGGTGTTACAGATTTCAGTCAGTATGAAATTGACGATGAGTAATAGATAAGTTTCTAGCTCATATTATTAAGCTTAATAAAGCTAGCCCCCCATTAATCAACAAGCTCAAATAAATGAACGTTTATTTGAGCTTGTTTCGTTATTAGTCACTAATCATTCATGTAGTTTTCTGGCATATCTAATGCTGCTACACCAGAATCAACAGCTGCTTGAGCTACTGCTTTCGCGACTCTACCGCACAAACGTGAATCCATCGGCTTTGGAATAATATACTCTTTACCAAACGTTAAGCTACTTTCACAACTGGCATCTAATACATCTTGTGGAACAGGCTCTTTCGCTAATTCACGAATTGCGTGCACACATGCGACTTTCATTGCATCATTAATAGTTCTTGCTCTAACATCTAATGCACCACGGAAAATAAATGGAAAACACAGTACGTTATTTACTTGATTAGGATAGTCAGAGCGACCTGTCGCCATAATGATATCATTACGGGTCGCATGTGCTAATTCAGGTTGTATTTCGGGATCAGGGTTTGAACAAGCAAATATGACCGGATTTTTCGCCATCAATTTAACATGCTCAGCGGATAAAACATTCGGCCCAGAGACACCAACAAAAACATCTGCACCATCAATCACATCTTCCAATGTGCGCTTATCGGTATTATTGGCAAATAAACGTTTATATTCATTTAGGTCATCACGACGCGTGTGAATAACACCTTTAGTGTCTAGCATGTAAATTTTTTCACGCTGAGCACCACATTTTATTAAAAGTTCCATACAAGCAATGGCTGCAGCACCGGCTCCCATACAAATAATATTTGCATGCTTAATATTCTTACCTTGGATCTCAAGAGCGTTAATCATCCCTGCTGCTGTTACAATAGCGGTACCATGTTGATCATCATGAAAAATTGGTATTTTACAGCGTTCAATGAGTGCTTTTTCAATTTCAAAGCACTCTGGCGCTTTAATATCTTCAAGGTTAATCCCGCCAAAACTGTCGGCAATATTAGCGACCGTTGAAACAAATTCTTCAACCGTTTTATGCTTAACTTCTATATCAAATGAATTGATATTGGCGAATCGTTTAAATAATAATGCCTTGCCTTCCATGACAGGCTTTGATGCCATACCGCCTAAGTTTCCTAAACCTAAAATAGCCGTACCATTCGTAATAACGGCTACGGTGTTACCTTTACCTGTATATTTATAGACATCATCAGGGTTTTCGGCAATTGCTCTTACAGGCTCAGCAACTCCCGGACTATAGGCCAACGAGAGATCAAGACTCGTTTCAGCTGCGGTTGTAAGTTCAACACTTATTTTTCCTGGCGTAGGAAATTGATGATAATCAAGTGCCTGTTGGCGTAAATCAGTCATTGTTCGGTGTCCCAGTGCGTTATATATCAATAAATTATAGTTTTTTGTTTTTTTAGTTCTTTTTCTTTTACATAATATTCCATTTTTTATAGATGAACTCAAGAGAAATTTTCGTGGTAATACCTCTAGAGACTAGATAAACACTAACACTTATAAAAAATATTACACATCAATTGGGTAAATATTCGATATTGTCGTTTATATATAACGGACAATTTAAATTTTAATTAATATGCATAATCGCTTTTAACAACAATTAAACGCAATATCACAGATATTTGATGAATTGAGTAAAGAATTTATGAAGAAGATTTGACAACAAAACACCAACATTTAAATATTTATTCAACAATAAATAGATAGTTGGTTTCAAAATATAATCGTTTATTAATATATGTAACGAAAAAAAGATATAAAAAAACCACTATAAAAGTGGTTTTTAACGGTGATTAACTAAGAAAAGTTACTCACTAAAAGGGTTGACCAAAATAATGGTTTCATTACGATCAGGACCTGTTGATACTAAATCAATCGGCACACCAGTCACTTCTTCAATGCGCTTAATATAAGCAATCGCATTGGCAGGTAATTGTTCAATTGAAGTAGCACCATAAGTTTTTTCAGACCAACCAGGCATTGATTCATAAACAGGTGTGATTTCTTCATAGCCTTCAGCCGCAGTTGGCGGAACAGTGATGATTTCACCTGATTTAGTTTGATAACCCGTACAAATTTTCAATTCTTTTAAGCCATCTAAAACATCCAACTTAGTTAAACAAAAACCTGTCACACTGTTTACTTGAGTGGCACGATGCATAGCAACTGCATCAAACCAACCACAGCGTCGTTCTCGTCCTGTAGTTGCACCGAATTCATGGCCAACAGTACCTAAATGATTACCAATTTCATCATCCAATTCTGTAGGAAATGGACCTGAACCCACACGTGTTGTGTAGGCTTTGGTGATACCTAATACGTAATCAATATTACAAGGACCAAAACCACAGCCTGTTGAAACGCCACCGGCTGTTGTATTGGAAGAAGTTACATAAGGATATGTACCGTGGTCGATATCAAGTAACGTGCCTTGAGCACCTTCAAACATGATTTTTTCGCCCGCGATTCTTGCTTGATCAAGTAGCTCAGCAATATCAGCCACCATATCAATTATCACTTCACGCACTGCTAAAACATCAGCCAGTATTTCTTCATAATTGACTTGTTCTGCTTTGTAATAATTGACTAAAGAAAAATTGTGATATTCAACAATTTCTTTTAACTTTTCAGCAAACGTTTCAGCATTAAATAAATCACCGACACGTAAACCTCGTCGTGCAACTTTATCTTCATAAGCTGGACCAATACCACGACCAGTAGTACCGATAGCTTTGCTACCACGAGCTGCTTCACGCGCTGCATCGAGTGCATTATGGTAAGGAAGAATTAATGGACAAGCATCACTGATTAACAAACGTTCGCGAACGGGAACACCACGCTCTTCTAACATTTTCATTTCAGTCATTAATGCTTTAGGACAAAGTACTACACCATTACCAATTAAGCATTTCACGTTCTCACGTAAAACCCCTGATGGAATTAGATGTAAAACAGTTTTTTCACCGTTAATAACAAGTGTATGACCGGCGTTATGGCCACCTTGATAGCGTACTACGTACTTAGCTGTATCAGTCAGTAAGTCGACTACTTTACCTTTGCCTTCGTCACCCCATTGAGTGCCAAGAACTACGACGTTTTTACCCATGTTCACATATTGGTAAGAAAATTAGGCGGGGATTCTACCAAATTATAATAATGAGTCCAAGCTATTCTTGTTGGATTTTAATACGATTTAAAAATATCAAAGAAAGAGAATAACTTAGTAGATTTTTAAATTCATATAAAAAGGTCTAACAATAAAAGTTAGTGTGATAACCAAAGGATCGAAAGACCAATAACAATAATTGTGATTCCTATCGAGCGGATTGATTGAGGAGATTCTTCAGCAAGTTTTAACACGTACGCACGCCATTTATTAGGAAATAAAGCAGGAATGATTCCTTCAATAATCAAAGCAAGTGCTAATGCAGTAAATAATAACTCTAATGTCATAGTCGTCTCTTAAAAAATATTTTTTACGCATAAAAAAGCCATGACAATGTCATGGCTTTTTTTCATCAAACTACATTTATTTTTTTACTTTGGCACTATCTTTTAAATAGTGAAAGAAGTCGTTATCAGGTTTAACAACCAAAATATCGCTCTTACTGTTAAAGCTTTTTTCATAAGCTTCTAAGCTTCGATAAAATCTAAAGAACTCTGCGTCTTTTTTATATGTATCAGCATAAACTTTTGCAGCTAAGGCATCACCTTCACCTCTAACTTCAAAAGCTTCTTTTTGAGCTGTAGCCAACATAACTGTTACTTTAGCATCAATCGTTGCACGAATAATTTCTGACTGTTCTTGACCTTTCGATCTATGCTCTTTCGCTACAGCTGTTCGCTCAGCACGCATACGATCATAAATAGAAGCACTGACTTCAGTCGGTAAGTTAATGGCTTTAATACGCACATCAATCACCTCAATACCTAAATCCTCACGACTACTTGCTGCACTTTCTAAAGCTTTAGCCATAATTGAATCACGATCGCCAGAAACAATTTCTTTAATCGTACGAGTACCAAATTCCGTTCTCAAACCGTTATTCACTTTTTGCTTTAATAAAGCACGAGCATTTTCAATCGAACCTGAAGTACGTAGGTAATAAGTAGAAAAATCAACAATACGCCATTTAACAAAAGAGTCGACCATTAAGTCTTTTTTCTCAGAAGTTACAAAACGATCGGGTGCTTCATCTAACGTTTGAATACGAGCATCAAGTTTTTTAACATTCTCTATTAATGGAATCTTAAAATGTAAACCTGGTGCAAATACTTTCATATCACCACTTTCAGCATCACGTTTAATTTTTGAAAATTGAAAAACAATACCGCGCTGGCCTTCAAAAACAACAAAAACAGATGAGACGACTAATAAAAATATGGCCGCGATTATCGCAATAATAAAATTTTTCATTGCTTAATTTCTCCCGTTATTAAAACGGTCTGAACGACCAGAATTAATAGGTGCTGAATTAACTGTATTACCCGCTGAATTCACGCTTTGTGAAGAGTTAGGCATAACTCTCGGTGCTGTTACTTGCTGTTGCATAATTTTATCAAGTGGTAAATACATCATGTTATTACCTCCATCAACATCAACCATCACTTTACTCGTGTTGCTATATACTGTTTCCATAGTAGATATATATAAACGTTGGCGTGTCACTTCAGGTGCCGCAAGATATTCAGGTAATAGTTTTTCAAATTTAGCGACTTCACCTTGTGCATCAAGAACTGTTTGTTGTTTGTAAGCAATGGCTTCCTGTTCCATGCGCTTTACACGGCCACGCGCACGAGGTTCAATACCTCTTGCATAAGCTTCCGCTTCACGTAAAAAGCGAACTTCATCTTCTTGCGCAGCAATAGCATCATCAAACGCATCTTTCACCTCTTCAGGGGGACGCGCATCCTTAAAGTTAACGTCAACAACAATAATGCCTAAATTATATGGTTCGATGATTTGATCTAACTCTGTCCATACTTCTTGACGCACTCGTTCACGACCACTGGTTAAAATGTCATCCATTTTAGCGTGCCCCACCACATATCGTAATGCGCTATCAAGCGACTGACTTAAACTGTCATCAGCGTTTGTTACACTAAATATGTAATTTCTTGGGTCAACAACACGATATTGAATTTGCATTTCTACACGCACGACATTCTCATCTTGCGTCAACATAAAACCTGCAGCAGGTAAGTCCCGTGTCGTTTGAATATCAACGGGGATAATGCGATCAATAAATGTCCATTTCCATCTCAAGCCAGGTTCAACAGTGCCAGAATACTGTCCAAAACGAAGCACAATACCTTGCTCGGCTTCTTTAATTGTATAGAAACCGCTAAATGCATAAACCAAAATGGCAATAATTAACGCTAAGCTAATACCTAAAGAAGAAAAGCTTTTTCCTGAGCCGCCACCTGAAGATTTACCACCAAAAATTCCGCCAACTTTGTTGCCTAAATCTTTTAATAAATCATCTAAATCTGGTGGACCTTGGTTTTTGCCACCTTTATTTTTCCAGGGATCTTTATCATCTTTTCCCGGTTCATTCCAAGCCATGCTGCTCTCCGCTATCTAATCTAAAATGTAAAAGTTGACATAATAAGTCAAAAATAATCTTGAGCCTAATATATCAGCCTGTTAACTTTCAATAAAGCTTTCTATCACTGCTTCATCTTGTTTTACTAATCTATTCCATTCTCTTGCTGGTAATTTAACCTTTAAAAGACAATTACCTTGTTCATCATACTGCTCATCTGAAATACAGTTTAATTGATAAAATACCCCTCTAAATTTTCCATATTTAGGCGGAATTATTAAGCTATGTTTAACAATTTGCTTGCCAAGTCTCTCAGCTAAAGCAACAAACAATAATTCAATGCCAATACCTTTTTGTGCAGACAACCACACTCTGATTGGCATTCCAGTATCATCACGATCTATACGTGGTTCAACATCTTCCAATTTATCAATTTTGTTACAAATGAGTAATTGAGGTACATCGCCGGCATCTATTTCGTTTAAAACATCTTGTACTTGCTCAATATTTTCACTACGTCGCTCGTCAGCAATATCAATAACATGCAATAACAGTTCAGCTTCTCTTGTTTCCGTTAGAGTCGCTTTAAACGCCGCAACTAAGTCATGGGGCAAATGGCGAATAAAACCCACTGTGTCAGCTAAAATTGCTCGGCCAACATCTTCAACTTCTATGCGCCTTAATGTCGGGTCAAGTGTCGCGAATAATTGATCTGCGGCGTACACTTTTGCGTTGGTGATACGGTTAAAGAGTGTCGATTTTCCAGCATTGGTATAGCCTACTAAAGAAATCGTCGGTAATTCCGCTCTTTCTCGAGCTCTACGACCTTGTTGACGTTGCTTTTCAACTTTTTCTAAGCGTTTTCGAATGTTCACCATTCGCTCACGAAGTAATCGTCTGTCGGTTTCAAGTTGTGTTTCACCAGGCCCGCGCAGGCCAATACCACCTTTTTGCCGCTCTAGATGCGTCCAACCACGAATAAGTCTGGTACTTATATGACGCAGCTGCGCTAATTCAACTTGTAACTTACCTTCGTGAGTTCGGGCTCGTTGAGCAAAAATATCCAAAATCAATGTTGTACGGTCAACAACACGACACTCACAGAGTGCTTCAATATTTTTTTCTTGTGAAGGAGATAAGCTATGATTAAATAAAATCACATTCGCATTGAGTAATTTAACTTCATCAGCAATTTCTTGTGCTTTACCACTACCAACAAAAAACTTGCTATGAGGTGTATTGCGCTTACCTGTAATCACAGATAAAGATTGAATACCCGCAGAATCTACAAGCATTTCGAATTCTTGTAAATCTTCACGAGCGTTTTCATCTGGAAAGTCTAAATGGACAAGTATCGCCTGCTCACCTGCTTGGTACCTATCAAACAAATGAGCAAATCCTAACAATACTAATGATGTGCATTAATCTTGAGAGTCCATAGATTGATTGAAACTTGGTTGACTCGGCTGTGGTGCTGTATTAACTGCTCTTGAAGGTACAACAGTTGAAATAGCATGTTTATAAACCATTTGACTAACAGTGTTTTTTAATAAAATAACGAACTGATCAAATGACTCTACTTGTCCTTGCAATTTAATACCATTAACTAAGTAAATTGCTACAGGAATGCGATCACGACGTAAAGCATTCAAAAATGGGTCTTGTAAAGATTGCCCCTTTGCCATTATTTGGCCCCTTTTTTATTTTTAGTGAATTTTAAGTAAATCGTTTAGAGCTTTATATTAAAAGTTTAATCTAATTAACTATTTAATTAATCTAATTATACATCAATGTTTAAAGTTTGCTTACTACTGATAAAATTTGTTGTAAATTATTTTCATTTTCCATATCAAGCCATGCCAATTCTGGCCAATTTCTCAACCAAGTTAGCTGCCTTTTAGCAAGTTGTCTTGTTGCACAAATGCCTTTAAAAACCATTTCTTCATGGTCAAATTCTTTATGTAAATGTTGCCACATTTGGCGATACCCAACACAACGAATTGACGGTAAATTTTCATGCAAATCTTGTCGCTCTATTAGTTTAACGACCTCTTGCTCAAAACCTTGAGCAATCATTTGCTCGAAACGTAAAGCGATACGTTCATGTAAAACACTTCGCTCTTTTGGTGCGATGGCGAATTGTAAAACATCACCTAAAACTCGCTCACCTTTTATTTCAGTTAATTGTGACAAAGTGTTTCCAGTGATTCGATAAACCTCTAATGCTCGCGTAATTCTTTGCGGATCATTTTGATGTATTCGCATCGCAGCTTTGGGGTCAACCTCAGCTAGTGTTTGATGAACGGCATGCCAACCAGTCGCTTTTGCCTCTTGTTCAATCACTTTTCTAATATTGCTATCGGCTTGTGGAAGTGGAGATATCCCTTCAATCAAACTTTTAAAGTACATCATAGTGCCGCCAACCAATAATGGAATACGACCTTTGGCTCGAATTTCAGAAATCTCACGCAAAGCATCTTGGCAAAAATCTGCTGCAGAGTAACTTTCACTCGCATCACGAATATTAATCAAACGATGAGGATATTTCGCTAATTCCTCTGCCGTTGGTTTCGCGGTGCCTATATCCATATCACGGTATACAAGCGCAGAATCGACACTAATAATATCGCAGGGTAAATGATTAAAAAGCTCAAACGCCAGCGCTGTTTTTCCAGAAGCTGTAGGCCCCATCAAACAAATAACCGGTGGCTGTTTGGTAGTCACTAATGTATTACTACTGTTAAAAGATGACATATCTATTTACTTCAACTGCGCTATCGATGATGTAAGGTCAATTACCGTTGAATTCAAGGCTAACTCTTGATTAATTGTGTTTGGACACAAATGCGTAAGTTGTAAATAGAGGTCATTTAAACGTTTTTCATCAAAAGGTTCTCTCGTTAATAACTGAGCGAAAGTGCTTTGCCATTCTTCAATCGAAAGCACTCTTCCTTCACCGATGGATAATATATTATTCAAAAATAGCGAAAAAGTTTGACTCACATCTTCTTGTCGAAGCATTGCCGGATATTGCCTGATTTGAATAGCGGTATTCCCTAACCTTTGCACGACCATACCCAAAGCATTAAACATCTCGGCATTCCCCTCAATGAAATCAATTTCATTTTTTAATAAAGATAATTTAATGGGTAACAATAACGGTTGACTGGTTAATCCTTCGTGCCATTGATTGATAATTTTAAGGGCATTTACTCGTGTCTCTAATTTATCTAATGACAAGAGCCTTGGCTGATTATTTTCAATATAAATCGCAAAATTTGGCTCAACAAATTGTAAAGTCGTTTTTGGCAAAACATTATTCGCCACTAGACTTTTTTCACTAAGGGCTGATTCAGAAATGGGTGTCATTAAACTTTGATAAGCTTGACTGGCAACTTCAGAAACATGACCCTTGCCTTGAAAGCCAATGGGAGAAGAGTATTGATTTCGAGGTGCTTGACCACTATTTTCATCATAACTTAACGGTTTGACATATTCCTGAACTTCCGCACTCGCTTGATTTACAGCAGAATTTTGTTGTTCAAAAGAATATTCAACCGGTGATTGTTGCCCATCTTGACGACAACTTTCTTGAGCAGCTTTCTGAGGAATAGTTTCGTAGGGAATGTTGTTGTCGAGATGACTATTTTGAGTATGGTTCACTAATGCCTGATGACAAACCGAATAAATGAAATCATGCACATATCTTCCTTGATGAAAACGTACTTCATGCTTTGCTGGATGCACATTAACATCAACATCGCGGACATCTAGTGAAAGAAATAAAACAAATGCGGGATATGTGTCTTCAGGTAGCATTTCATTAAATGACTGTCGAATAGCATGATTGATCAATTTATCTCTCATCATGCGACCATTCACATAGCTATAACACAAATCATTTTGCTTTCGATTAAAACTTGGGCTTGCTATCCAACCCGATAAACTTAATCCGTCATGCTGACAATCAACCTGCAAAGCATTATCAATAAATGATTGGCCGCAAACTTGTGCAACCCGCTTCGCTTTTTGATTCAATGTTGTGGCAACACGATATTGGCGAACAACCTTCTGATTATGCGTTAGGGTAAACGCGACATCAAAACGAGCCAATGCAATCCGTTTAATCACCTCTTCGATATGAGAAAATTCCGTTTTCTCAGTACGCATAAACTTCCGTCGGGCGGGGGTATTAAAAAACAAATCAATCACATCGATCGTGGTGCCATCTGAATGAGCTGCAGGATGAATAGCCACATCCATATCACGACCTTGCGCACAAGCTTGCCATGCACTTTCTTGTTCTTTAGGTTTAGAGGTTAACGTTAAACGAGCGACCGAACTGATACTAGCTAAGGCTTCGCCACGAAAACCTAATGAGTTAATACCTTCAAGATCATTTAGGTTTTTAATTTTACTCGTTGCGTGTCTACTGAGTGCTAATGTTAATTCATCTTTAATAATGCCTTTACCATTATCACTAATACGAATACGTTTTGCGCCCCCTTTCTCGATATCAATTTTTATCGATGTAGCATCGGCATCTAAGCTATTTTCAACAAGTTCTTTAACTACAGAAGCAGGACGCTCTACTACTTCACCTGCAGCAATTTGGTTCGCAAGACGTGCCGGAAGAATTTCAATGGTCATAAAGGTGTTTCTGTCTTAATCTGCACGAGGAATTTTCAATGTTTGCCCAATTCGAACTACATTAGAATTTAAATTATTAACCGATTTTAACTTACCGACAGAAACATTATAACGTTGTGCCACCACTGAAAGTGACTCTCCTCTGGAAATTTTATGCTTTTTGTAGCTAACAGATGCGTAATAAGTTCCATCAGGGGCATTGCTGGAAAAGTAATTATCAATCGAGCTAAATATAGCTTTGGCCAGTTTTTTCTGATGAGCAGGAGAGTTTAAGTTTTTCTCTTCTTGGTGATTGGAAATAAAACCCGTTTCGATGAGCACAGATGGAATATCTGAGGATTTTAATACGGCTAAACTTAATCCTTCAGGCTTTCTCTTATGTAGCTTAGTGACTTTTTTAAGCTGTTTAATAACATGTTCAGCAAATTCATAACTGCTGGCCATGGTGTACTCTTTTTTCATATCAGCCAAAGTTATTGCTAAATTTTTATCTTTTGTCATTTTAATTGTATCGCCAGCACCACCCAGTAATTCTGACTCTTTTTGACGATTGGCTATCCAACGAGTAAATTCTGAATTTGCTCGTCTTGAAGATTGTACTAGCACTGAAGCGCCGCTGGGTTTAGACGAAGTAAAAGCGTCCGCGTGAATAGAAATCAACAAGTCCGCTTTATTTTTTCTAGCCAGCGTAGTTTTACGGTTATGGTTCACATAATAATCACCAGTTCTGATCATCGCGGACTTCAAGCCCTTTTGCTGATCAATCAGTGCAGCGAGTTTTTTCGCTATTTTTAACGTAACGTGTTTCTCATAAGTGCCTTTAGCACCTATTGAGCCAGGATCTTCTCCACCATGTCCAGCAACAATGGCAATAACAATATCGCGCTTTTTATTTTTATTGGATGTTTGAATGTTTTGCGTGGTTCTATTTTCATCAAATAAGTCAATCACTAAGCGATTACCATATTGCCCCGCCGGCGCTAATGGAAAAACATTCAACGTGTATTTTTCATTTAAATCTAACACTAAACGAGTCGCGCCTTTATTTTTAGCTTTAGAAGTGCGAATTTTTTTTATTCTTTTATCGTTTTCAGCAAGCGATTGAAGTTTTACTAAATTTTGAGTGGATTGAAAGTCAATCACTAAACGTTGAGGGTTAGATAAACTAAAATAGGTGTAATCAGGCGTGCTCTTTAAATCAAACACTATTCTGGTATTTTCAGGTGCAGGCCAAACACGAACACCGTCAATACTATTTTTTGACTGAGCAGCACAAATTGTACTTACCATGACAAAGTAAAGGGTAAAAATCGTAGTTAAATATCGACTTATAACGCAACGCGTCATTTCGTAAAACCTCTTATGCAATCTAAGCAATGTTTAAATTTTCTAACACTAATAATAAACTTTTTCCAAGAGGATTATGTGCTTGAAACTCAACTTCTCTCTTTTCATCTAGATATGCCATGTTAATAGTAATGTCAGCATTAGCCAAGAGACCATAGCCTTTTTCTGGCCACTCGATAAAACAACAGCTTTTTTCATTAAAATAATCACGGATCCCCATGAACTCTAACTCTTCAGGATCACCAAGTCGATATAAATCAAAATGATATACCTGCCAATCAACTAAATCATATGGTTCAACTAAAGTATAGGTAGGACTTTTTACATGGCCAACATGTCCCATACCTTGAACAAAACCACGGGTAATGGTGGTTTTTCCTGCACCTAAATCACCATTTAAATAGACCACAATTCCTTGTTGAAGTTCGTCTTTTACAATAGAAGCTAATTTTTTTCCCATGGCAACGGTCGCTTGTTCGTTTGCCAGAGAAAAATTACAACGATATGTGATTACATTATTATTCATGAACTGAAGAAGCACCTTGATTGATAAGTCGTTGAATTTCAGGAAATAGATCACTTGCTAGCATACCTATTTCACCCTTTCTTTTTGCAATAATATCTGCACTGTGCCCATGTAAAAAAACAGCCAAGCACACAGCTTCTTTAGTATTTGATAATTGCATCATTAATGCTGCGATTATACCTGATAACACATCTCCCATGCCACCTGAAGCCATGCCTGAATTCCCACTGGTGTTTATCCAAACCCTCTCTCCATCAGAAATTAGACTACCTGAGCCTTTTAAAACGCATATTCCTCCATATTGTTGCGAAATATTTCTCACGGCTTTAAATCTGTCTTTTTCAATATCTCGAATTGAACAGTTTAATAATACCGCGGCCTCGCCAGGGTGAGGTGTTAATACCCAATTATCTCGATTTTGTGGGTTTTTAGCTAACAAATGCAACGCGTCAGCATCAATAACACAAGGCTTTTGACTGGCTAACACTTGATTAAATAATGCGATTGACCAACTGTTTTTTCCTAAACCTGGGCCACATAACAGCACCTTTGCTTTTTGATAGAAGTGGCTTTTTATAAGTTGTAGACTTTTATTGGGTGCAAGCATCAACTCAGGACGTCCGCTAAGGACCATAGAATGGTTTTTTTGGTGACAACATACGGCCACTAATGATGCGCCTGAGCGCAACGCAGACTCACTCGCTAAACGAATTGCGCCAGGCATTCCTTCATTTCCACCAACCGATAATAATAAACCAATATCTCCTTTGTGACTGGTGGCATCGCGCTTGGGGCTTTCAGGAATGCTAAGTTGCCCTTGTATTGCAATAGAGGAAAAAATCTCTTTTTGAAAATGCTCACCAAGTGTTAAATCAGCTAAATATAATTGACCAACATAGAGAGCCGCCTTTGAGGTTAATAGCCCTTGCTTGCAAACGATAAAAGTAATAGTAATATCTGCAATAATAGCCGTTGTAGAAACATGACCCGTGGTTGAATCAACACCAGATGGAACATCGACACTTATCACCGTTGCTTGATATGCGTTCACTTCATCTATCAGCGAAATATAAGGCAATGTTAAAATCCCCTTAAAACCAATACCGAACAAAGCATCAATAATAAGTTCATAATCATTATCTTGTAAAAAATGAGCAGTTAGCTGAAATTCGCTCTGATATACAATCGTAACATTTGTATGTTGCAAATGTTCGAGGGCTGTTTTAGCGTCACCAATAATTTGTTCACGCTCAGCACACAAATAAACCGTGACGTTCATCCCTCTTTCTTGAGCTAAACGCGCAATAACAAAACCGTCACCACCATTATTCCCTTTGCCACAAAGCAACAAAATATTGCTGACATTTTGATAGTTTTCTTGAATAAAACTAAAGCATGAACGACCAGCTTTTTCCATCAAATCAACCATTGAAATTCCTTGGCTTAAGGATATATCCGCTTCATTCTCTAGTACTTGTGTCGCGCTATACGCTCTTTGTGGTAAACTTTCTGACAAGGTTTTCACTAACATTTAACGCTCACTTTTGATGACTGCTTCAACTATCAACTATCAAGAATTAACGCAAAAAATCAAGTTTTGGGGGCAAGAACTTGGTTTTTCTCAAGTGGGATTTAGCGATATAGATTTATCATCACATGAAAAAGCGCTAACAACATGGTTAGAAAAAAATTATCACGGTGATATGGACTACATGGAAAAGCACGGTTTAATGCGTGCTAGAGCGAATGAGCTTGTCCCCGGCACAATTGGTGTTATCAGTGTTCGTATGGATTATTTGCCGAGTGAAGCAAAATTTGCTCAAACGTTAAAAAATAGTAATAAAGCTTATATTAGTCGTTATGCATTAGGGCGTGATTATCACAAATTAATGAGAAAGCGTTTAAAACAACTCGGTGAAAAAATAGAGCAATATTGCCAACAATTTAATTATCGCCCATTTGTTGATTCAGCTCCTATTCTAGAGCGCCCTTTAGCTGAAAAAGCAGGACTCGGCTGGGTAGGGAAACACACATTATTGATCAATGAAGAAGCTGGATCTTGGTTTTTTTTAGGTGAATTATTAGTCGATATCCCTTTACCTATAGCAAGTAAGAGCGAAAACCAATGTGGCAGTTGCGTTTCTTGTATAAAAATTTGTCCTACACAAGCGATTTTAGAACCTTATGTCGTTGATGCACGTAAATGTATTTCATATTTAACCATAGAATTACGTGACGCAATCCCTGAGCAATATAGAACTTCCATTGGTAACCGGATTTATGGCTGTGATGATTGCCAATTAATTTGCCCGTGGAACAAATTTGCTCAACTCACTACTCAAGATGATTTTCAACCTAGGCAAGATTTAGATAATATCGATTTATTAACGTTATTTTCCTGGGATGAAAAAACATTTTTAAGTAAAACTGAAGGCTCCCCTATCCGACGTATTGGCTTTGAGTGTTGGCAACGAAATATTGCTGTAGGCCTTGGTAATGCCGAATATCATAATGATATTATAATAGCACTTGAACTACGGTTACAGAATTCAACACCTATGGTTGTTGAACATATTGAATGGGCAATTGACCAGCAAAAACTTAAACAAAAAGCTCAACAGGAAAGCATTCCTTTTATTGTAGAGAATGCGAGACTATCAGGGCGATTAATACGCTCGATTGAAAAAGGTTTACCAAGAGATGCTTAAACGCCAGTAAAGACCTAATTAAGCACCTAACTTGTTACGTCCTAAAAAAACTCAGCCATTTCGTTTTAATTTGCTCAACAGTTTCAGCTGATTTGCCATCGAGTTTTGTTTGATCAAACAAGGTTAATGCCGCATCTGCATGCTCTAGATACTGTTCATCAAGATTATCTGACTCTTTCATCGTTGTTAAAATCTTCAGTAAGCTGATTGAAAATTTAATACTGCTCGGTGCAAGTTGAATGGCTTGTATAACAGCTTCCAACGCAGGCTCTAGACGCTTTTTCTGAAAATGCTCAACTGCCATGTCGTGCAATTGTTTAGGAGTAAAATGAATATCAGTGCGCTCTTGAGTTTCTTGCTCCACATATTTATTAACGACTTGACTGGTAAGTGAATCGCCCGATATTTGATTTTTGATCGACTCAAGTAAAAGCATAGCTTCTTCACGCATACCTAATTCATGATACACCTTCACCTTATCAAGATTGTCTTCAATTAAAGGCGTGGGACGGATAGATACTTGATTTTCAACTAATCGTTCTGCTTTGTCTGATTGATCTTGAGCATTAAGAATACGCGCTTTGGTGACAGTGATTTGTTCTTTGAATAAATGTGCGTGGTCATAATCAGTTTCTAGTTGCTTTATATAGCGCTCAGTTTGTTTGAGTAAATTTTCTGAACTGCCATCGGTTATCGTACAGGCTAAGTCAATACCCGCACGAATAACATTTAACAGTAATTCGGGTGAATCATGAATAGAATTTTTAGCATTTTTTGCAATATTTTTGGTTGCTTGGTATTGCCCATGATGATCATGATTAAGCCTTGCTAAATCCCACGATTTTTTATTTCGCTCAATATTTCTTGGTGATAGGGCTGTCGCTTTTTTAATTTCTTCATAGGCTAAGTCATACTTTTCATGCTCAATATGATATTGAGCCAGCATGTCATGAGTAGCAAAACGAGTTTCAGGTTTGTTTGCTAACGTTGTTAGCATGTCATGAATTTCGTCAATACGCCCTTGTTTAAGAAGTGACTTTACATAGCCAATATACACCCAGGCATATTTATAAGTATCTAATAAACTTTTAAAAAAAGTTTCTGCCTCTTTAAATTCAAGCAAACTAAGAAGCGCTTCGCCTTTCATTCGCATGATATTTGCGTGTAAAGGAGCCAGTTTTTTATTTAATAAATGTCGGTCTGCATAGTAGATAACTTTGGAGAATTCACGTTCATCAATAGAGCGGTATAAATTATATAACTTATTTTTGACTTTTAACGTTTGCTTCAAACGATCTTGAACTCTTTTGGGCTGAAGTGGTTTTACCCAAAAATCATCTGGTTGTAATTCGATAATTGAATTAACTAAAGCTTCGCTGGTTTCTGTACTTAAAAAAATGAGAACCGTACTTTTCGTGACAAAACCTTTGAATTTAAGTTCTTCTAATAAATGAAAACCATCTTTATCACTTTCAACATTAAACGAACAAATAATAATATGAAATTTCATTTCATTACAAAGCTTTAACCCAAAATAGGCATTTTGAGCACAACGCACTTCTCGAATCCCTAAATCGTAAAGTGACCTCTTCATCGTATCGTGAATTAATATATTATCATCAATAATAAGTACATTAAGATTACTATAATCGTCAAAAAAATTTTTCTCTTCTGCTTCCATTAATACAAATCCACATTATTACCTTTGATTTATTCGATGATCACTTGAGATTGTCATTGTGATCTTCCTTTCGTTTTGTACACATATCCAAAATAGAGACTTTTTCTTCTTTGGTAAACCCTTGCCAACCTATTATTTCGTTAATATGACGATAACACCCTAAACAAACATCTTTTTCATTTAAACAACAATTGCGTACGCATGGGCTTTTCATGACATTTTTTTGGTTTATATTCATCTTAATAAAATATTAAATTGTTTGAACAAACTCAGTTAATACTTGATATTGCTGGGTTAATAGCTTCAGTTTAGCATTTACTTCAGGAACTGCTTTTTTATTTAAGGCAATAGTTAATGCTTGGACACTTTCATTGAGATCTTTTGCTGCTAAAATTGTCGTTAATTTATCAATTTGAGTTGTATGCTCTAGCGCGTTATTAAATGCCTTATCTTTTATCGCTAATGAAATTGCAGTGATGGCATCATTTATTTCAGTGACATAATCATCTAGCATAAATACCGCTAACTCTGGAGAACCTTGATGAATAGCATAAAGATTTAAATCAAACGCTTGATGTTCCGCTTCACTTCTTACTTCTAATAAACTGTCTACAGCCAATATTTTATCTTCGTTTAAGGCTTTCTTATTAACTTGCTCATTTTTAGTATCCGCACTCTCTTTAGCTGCAGATTTGTTTATGCTGACCTTTTGTTTTATTTCTGTCGGTAAAACCAACTGTTTTTCTTTTAGCCAAGGAGAAAATAATTTAACTAAATGTTGAACATCCAATTGATTAACCACACGCTCTTGATGCCATGATTTCGCATAAATCAACTCTTTTTTCGATGGTTGTTTAAAAGATGTGTCTGTCAATGAGAAAACGCCGCGACTGACATTTTTCCCTACTTTCATTTCAATAAATGGTGACGATTGAAATTCTGTTAACAAAACTAAATATCGCCCTGTTTGCCAATGTTTTAGCATGATTTCTGATTGACAAACCACATGAACTTGCAAGCCAAGCCAATATAATAACCTTGATAGATGTTGATATTTTTCTGGTGATTCAACCGCTAACAATACTTCAACTTGTGTTGAAGAAAAACGATATTGACGAAAAACTTCATTCGGAATAAGTAAATTATTCGTATGATCTGTTGTAATAAAATTCGCAAGATATTTAACAAAGGTCAATGGCTGACAAGGAGAATCGGTACATTCAAAAAAACCTTCATTATGCAAAGCGTGCGTGAATGAAGATTGTAATACCACAAGTTTAGGTGTTATTGGCTTAGGTAAAGCATTTAAATGCTGACTGATAAGTTGTCCATCATTTTTAAATGCTTGAGCTGTAATTATCACTGCACTGTATTGATGAGCGTTTAAATGCTTAACACTTAATTGTTTAATTAAATGATCTGCTTGGCTAACTATGACGACTTTTCCATTGACAGCTTTAACATTTTTTTCAATGGTATTGATTAAATGGCCGCTCTCGCCAACGACAATAAACTCAGATTCTCTAAAATCAATTCTTTGCATTTCATCTTCAAATGAAGAGACATTTTCTGCATAGGCCATTGGCATATCAATTGATAATTCAAAGCCCTGTTCTGTAACACTAGCTAAAACATTTTTACAATAAGTAGCGGCTAATAAAGTATGTAGATATAGAATTTTTTGTACTGCATTTTCTTGCCCATCATAATTTATGAAAGCAGTAATTAATTCAGGTAATTCTGCCTTAGGTTTACTCGATAACATATTAAACGTGAAACGAATAATTTGTTGACCTGAATTTTTATCAATAATATCAGCACGGATCAATAACGTTGACTTAAACTGCTCTAACAAACATAAACGCGATAACCCAACGAGTGTGCGATGCAATAAACTAACGTTCACTTTAGCACGAGACATTAGATGGCTATCTAATAGTAGTTGTACCGTATTACGCTGCTGATTGGCTTCAACCATAACATTTTGGCAGATCGCAAATAGTTCATTTTTAGTATTTACATCAGCAAAAATCTTTATATTTTCATCATGTTGCAATTCTGTCTTAATTTGTAGTTGGTGACTCCAGTCTAAAATTCTCGTTAACTGGCGATACACTTGTAATGATGTGACACCAGAGCCAATCGAAACACTTTGGCTTTGAAGCATGGTACGAATCAACATGTTACTGAGCTTATCAGCGTTGTTGGCAAACGATTTTTGATATTTAGCCTGTTGAGCGACTAACTGCTGTTCAAGCTTTTCGATATGTTCAGCTAGCTCTGTTTGTTTATCATGAACGCTCACAGTGCCTTGCAATACACCATTTTGTTGAACGATAGTAATCGTTATCCGTTTATTAAAACGGTTTAGCACTTCACATTGAGCAGCAACTTTTTCTCGCTCTGCTTTTCTCGCCGTATTGATAATTGTTTTCAGTGACGAAAAGGAAAAAGCGTCCGGCCAATTTTTATTTTCTGCTTCGTTTGAGAATATTAATTGTTGAGCTAATCCATTTTCTTGAGCATTCAAATCTTCACTCACAACATAAAAGGCAAGATGCGCTTGTTCAAAAATAGACTGTTGCATATTTTGCAGGTTGCGCACTATTATTTGATAGTCATTTTCGCTGTGTATTGGTTGCACGGTATTTGAGACTAATGTCGCCAGCTGCTGCTCTTCAGCAGATGAATAATCATCTCCTTCGAGGTTTTCACCTGATAAAATATTTTCAACAACATGAATACTTGCTAAATTTTGTTCTTTAACACGATTTTTTAACTTATTTAGCAACACCCATAAAATCATCATCAAAATAATGAAGGCTGATAATATAGTTATCTGCAGCTGCTTTAACGTAACTGTGACTTTTCCAGACAATAACTTTTCAATAAAACTCGGTATTAACTGAACTGTCGAGACAGGCATTTCTAGTTGATTACGTTGAACTCCCAGTTGTAATAACTGATTATTCAGACGTTGAAAATACTCTTGCGATAATCGAAGATGCCCTCGCCATTTTGCTATCGCATTTTGCTCTGCAAATAATAACTTATTCAATTCCAATAAAACCCTAATTAATGACGTTGCTAGTTCAGTATTATCTTCTAGCTCATCAAATTGTGGTTTCCATAAGACAAGGATCTTTGAAAGTTCTTCAGAAAAAAAGTTAAACTCTTCTAAAGAATATTGTAAATTTACTCGGCTAAATAATACTTCAACATTTTTTACCGCAAGGGAAGTCTGATGTAATAAGTTGACCACTTGCGTTAAATTAGCATGCGCTTTGGCACGCGAAGCGGTTACTTTATCAGCGACTTTGTCTTGAGTGATTTGTTGAAATAATTTCGCTTGTTTGGCTTCTTTATCTATTAATTCAATGTTTAATTCATCTAAAACTAGCTGAAGTTGAAGAACACTGTTTTGTCGTAACAACATATTACGCTGATGATTATTGGTTAATCGCTTAATATTTTCTAGTTCAGCATTTTCGATAAGTATTAACTGCTCGAAAAAACGTACTTGCTTACTAGAAAGTCGTTTTAAATCGTCTAAATGTGTTAGGTATAATTGATGATTCGTGAGTAAATCTTTAGAGTTCTCATCATGGATAATAGTAGAAAGTAACTCATTAATTTCGATATGTTTTGACTGTTGTTGATAACTATTTTCAATGGCAGGTAACTGTTTTTCTAATAACGTAATTACTTGTTGATCACGATATTGCAGCAGCATTAAAGCTAAAAAAAGCGTAAATAAACAAAAGCCAAAAATGATAAATAAACGCGTCGTTAATTGCTTATAAAAAGGAGTCGAAGAGTCCATACTTGCTAAAGCTACCTGCTAAAAGACGTAAATAAACGTGCAATACAATAAAAACATTATCAACAGTTTAGGGATTTATCAGCAAGAATCAAAGCGATTTATCAGATTAAAAAGCGATGATTAATTAACTCCGCTTTTTCACCCATGCCCAATCCATCAAACATACGATTGGTTGTTCGTTTGACTCATCCGTGATTTGTACAGAAATGATCATATCACCCTTGTCATTTTGCAAAATTTCCTGACGTTGCCCTTCAGTAATATGTGCGACTGCAGTCAAGCTACCTTGCATGCGGCGCTGATATTCAATGTTCATCGATTTCAATAACGGCACACTTCCATCTGGCACGTTCATGCCGAATACGATACCAGTAGCTGACTCTGCCAACAAAGCAGCTGCTACTGCATGAACACCACCGATATGATTTTGAACTTTTTTCTTATTCGCTAATTTGATTTCTACCTTTTCATGAGACACATATCGAATGTTAATACCCGTAGTGCCTGCAAATTTAACCGTTGTGCAGAAGAATTTTGTGAGTATGAAAGGTCTTAACTTCTTTGGTGCATAGTTAACTTTATTAATGAAACGGCTAAAACGATTAGACATGATGATCTCTATCAGTAAATGTAGAATTAAATTGTTGATCGAACTGGTCAGACCTGCAAGCAATATTTATTAAAATGATCATATCTACATTAAAAGAATCAGTTATGCGCAGAACTCACTGTCCTGCAAACACTATTGAACCGTATTTTATGGCATTACTCTGAAAGTGAGCATTTGAATCTTATTAAAATAGCAAAAGGCATGGTGTATCTTTTATGTATTGACTATCTTATTTATTGGTTTATGCTTTTTACTTTTAATTGGACAAATGAACTATTTTGGATAAAAAGTCATCGCATTGTTACTGGTTTTCTTTGTATTTATTTACATACTTTTCATTTGCACAGCAGCCGAATAATCAACCTCATATAAGAATTGTCAGTGAGCACCTCCCTCCATTTCAAATAGAAGCAGATAATAAAGTTACTGGCTTTGCTACTGAAGTTGTCTCTGCTGCGATGGAAAAAACACCTTATTCATACAATATCAAAATCTACCCATGGAGCCGTTCATATAGTATGACACTCAACAATGAGAATACTTGTATTTACTCAATAGCAAGGACCATTGAAAGAGATCATCTTTTTACTTGGGTAAATACTATTGCAGAACGCAATGCCTCTTTTATTGGTTTAAAAGAAAAAGAATTCAAGATTCATTCTATTGAGGATGCTAAGCAATATACAACGGCTGTTATTCGAGATGATGTTACTCATCAATTATTAATCAATAGAGGATTTAAAGAAGGCGTTAATTTATATGTGGTCAACAATACCCATTCTTTATTGAAATTAATGACCCAAAGAATGGGAATCGATTTAATTTTAGTCGATGCATTCACTATTAAACACCGAGCTGAGCTAAATAATTTAGATCCCGAACTTTATAAGAACGTTTTTCAATTAAATAAAAAACCATTGGACTATTATTTAGCTTGTAATCTTAAAACCTCGCCAGTGATTATTAACCAAATACGTAATGCTATTTTTGATTTGAAATCATCCGGTGAACTCAACAATATTAAAGATAAATGGCAATATCCTAATATTAAAGTTTAAAGAAGTGTTCTCGATAAACCTTTAATTCAGCGATAGACTCTCGAATATCATCCAATGCCAAATGCACACCTTTTTTAACGACTTTATCTAATACTTCAGGTTTCCAACGTCGTGCTAACTCTTTCACCGTACTCACATCTAAATTACGGTAATGAAAATAATCTTCGAACTCTGTCATATATTTATTAATAAAACGACGATCTTGGCCAATACTATTGCCACACATAGGTGAAGCACCTTTAGGCACAAACTGCTCCAAAAATTTAATGGTTTCTGCACTTGCGGTTGCTAAATCTGTTTTACTTTCACGGCAACGTTTAGTTAAACCTGATTTACCATGCGTTTCAATACACCACTCATTCATATTATCTAACACAAGGTCATTTTGATGTATGGCAAAAACAGGCCCTTCTGCGAGAATATTTAATTGGCTATCAGTGACTATACTGGCAATTTCTAAAATAACATCATGCTCAGGCTCTAACCCTGTCATTTCTAGATCTAACCAAATTAAATTTGTCTTATTCAAAGACATAAACTTCCCTTAATGACTTTTTTACTAATCACACATGACTTAATGACAAGTAATTAGATGAATGATGATTTTATCAGTATAATACGTGAGAATTAACTACGATTAAAATACTTTGTCGTTCATCTACTATAAATTAACTTTACTTATAATGAAAAATTCTTGTGGCAAAAGCTAAAAAATTAACCAAAGGACAAGTCAGGCGTATTAAAGCTAACCAAGCAAAAAAATTGCGAAATAAGGTTGAGCAAATCGATTGGCAAGATGATGAACTTGGAGAAGCTCAACTTGGCACGGTGATCAGCCGGTTTGGTCAACATGCTGATGTAGAAGCTAAAAGTGGCGAACTTTTTCGTTGTAATATGCGTCGAAGCATTGGTTCAATTATCTGTGGCGATAAAGTGCTATGGCGACAAGGAAAAGTAACGGACCACAGTATTTCAGGGGTAATTGAGGCCGTACATGAAAGAGACTCGGTGTTAAGTCGACCTGACGTTTATGATGGCGTTAAGCCTATCGCAGCCAATATCAGCCAAATATTAATTGTTTCCTCGGTTTTACCTGCATTCAATGCCGATATTATTGATCGTTATTTAGTCGCCGCTGAAGAGACCAAAATAAAGCCGGTGATTGTGCTCAATAAAACCGATTTATTTGACAATGAAAACCAAGTAGAAATTGAACAACAATTAGATATTTATCGAGATATTGGTTATCAAATTATTTATGTGAGCAACAAAACACAAAACGGCATTGATGAGTTAAAACTGCAACTTAAAGAAAATACCAGTGTCTTTGTTGGTCAATCAGGTGTCGGTAAGTCAACGCTTACTAACAGTTTAATGCCTGATTTAGGTGTGATTACTCAAGAAGTGTCAGAAAATTCAGGCTTAGGACAACACACAACAACCGTTGCACGCTTATACCATTTTGAAGAAGGAGGAGATTTAATTGACTCTCCCGGAATACGTGAGTTTGGTTTGTGGCATTTAACACCTGAGCAAGTCTGCAATGGTTTTATTGAATTCGAAGATTTTCTAGGATTATGTAAATTCCGAGATTGCAAACATCAAACAGACCCTGGTTGCGCGTTAGTTGCAGCTGTTGAAGAAGATAAAATTCATCCCAAACGGTTATCAAGCTTTCAGCGTATTTTAGGGAGTTTAAATGAAAATACCCTCACCTCTCGCTTTAATGATTAAGTCATAAAACAATTAAAAGTATGTAAATTAAGGAAACATCAGTGTCATTAGATAAGTTAAAAATAGCGTTACAATATATTATGCCAAAACATGGTATTTCTCGTTTAGTAGGAAAGTTTGCAGCCGCTGAAGCCGGTTGGCTGACCACAAAAGCAATCCGCTCTTTTATTAAAGCTTACGGTATAAATATGAGCGAAGCAAAACTCAAAAATGCCGAAGACTTTAAAACCTTTAATGACTTTTTTACCCGCGAGCTCGATGACGGTGCGCGAACAATCGATAATAATGATATGGCTTTATGCTATCCAGTAGACGGAGCAATTAGTCAGCAAGGTGATATTATTGATGGTCAACTCATTCAAGCAAAAGGCTTTAATTATAGTTTAACCAGTTTGTTAGGTGGGGATGAAGCAACTGCAATTCCATTCCAAGGTGGAAAATTTTCATGTATTTACCTTGCCCCAAAAGATTATCACCGTATTCACATGCCCATGGCAGCAACATTACGTGAAATGATTTACGTGCCTGGTGAACTATTTTCAGTGAATCCTTTAACCGCAAATAATGTTCCTGATTTATTTGCTCGTAATGAGCGAGTAGTTACTATTTTTGATACAAAACATGGTCAATTAGCCATGGTATTGGTTGGTGCAACAATTGTTGCGAGTATAGAAACGACATGGGCTGGTACTATTACTCCTCCTGCTGGAAAAGATATTTTCAAATGGACATATCCTGCCGATGGCGTTGATGCAATTCACTTTAACAAAGGTGATGAAATGGGTCGCTTTAAATTGGGATCTACTGTTGTTTCAACTTTCTCACCGAATATGATCAATTTTAATGATGCTGCAGGACCTGAAACAGTGACGCGTTTAGGCGAACATTATGCTGACATCATTATTGATAAAAATACCTAATGAAAATAATTGCTCATCGTGGGGCCAGTGGTGAATTTCCTGAAAATTCATTACTCGCCTTTGAGCAAGCCATTTTGCAAAAAACGGATGGCATTGAACTGGATGTTCATTTTCATGATGAAAGTCAGCAATTCATTGTACTTCATGATAGTTACTTAGAGAAAACAACCAATGGCAAAGGTCACTATAATCAATATTCTATTGCAGAATTAACGCAACTATCTTTAGGCCAAAATCAAAATTTAACCACACTTGCACAATCACTTAGAGTTATTGCTGGTCGAACATTTGTGAATATTGAATTAAAGACCATCAATAGTAATATTGCAGTAATTCACGCTCAATTATTCTCACTAGATTCAATCATAAGTGATGCGATAAAAAATCACGGATTTTCATTAGAGCAATTTGTTTTATCATCCTTTAATCATCACATCCTGTTTCACAGCAAAAAAATATTAACAAAAATTAAAACGGCAGCATTAATTGCACACAACCCAGTTAAATTTGCTGGCATTGCTACTGATTTAAAATGCGATGCGATAAACCCTGTAATCGATTGCCTCGATCAGGCATTAGTTCAAGATGCTCATCAACGGGGCCTAGAAGTTTGGGTCTATACTGTTGATCGAATTGAGGATATACAACTTTGTCAGCAACTAAACGTTGATGCTATCTTCACTAATTTCCCAGAAAATGCGAGAAGTCACCTAAATAACTGTAAAGATAGATAAACGCTCCATGATAAACATGATATTAATCTGTTAATATTCAATGATTTAATATATAACAAAAATAAATCATTATTTATAGTTGCTCATTTAATCAACACGAGATACGATTAAGTTCGTAATATAATTGTAACAATTTATCCAATAATGCATTAAGGAATTTTAATGGCTCGAGATAATAATGGTATCAAGCCAACTGAAGCAGAACTTACTCTACTTAATATTCTTTGGAAATTAGGTCCTGCAACAGTGCGACAAGTACATGAAACTGTGAGCGAAAATCAAACAACCGGTTATACAACTGTGTTGAAAATTTTACAAATAATGCATGAAAAAGCGTTAGTCATTCGTGATGAAAGTAATCGCGCTCATGTTTATGCCGCGGCAAATAGTGAAACCTTTACTCAATCATCTTTACTCAAAGATTTAGTCAGCAAAGCATTTGGCGGCTCAACGTCTAAACTTGTAATGCGTGCTTTAAACAACTCAACGAGTAAAGAAGAAATTGCTGATATTCGTCAGTTACTAAATGAGTTAGAACAGCAAGATCAATAGTATCGAATAATCTTAGAAAGATAATATCAAGGACAATAATGGAAAGCGTAATAAGTAGCCCCTTATTATATAACTTAGCATTAACCCTGATCCATTTTTTATGGCAGGGATGCTTAATTGCGCTCGCCTTAAAGTTTCTTTTGATTATCATCCCTCATCAACAATCTCGAACGCGATACACGCTATCTGCCATTGCAATGATAACTTGTTTAGTCGTTCCTATTTTAACGTATTTTGCGATATATCAGCCCAGTTATAGTCAGTTAACTATTCACTCTGAACAAACTGCTTATATGATGGACACAGCAAATTTAGCAAGTAACGAAACGATTACTTGGTATCAAGATATTTTCGATGCGTTGCCTTACGTTTCTATTTTATGGTTTAGTGTGGTTACTTTTTTAGCAACAAAATTAACCATTGAATTATATAACGTTAATCAATTGCCGAAGAAAGGAACGATACCAGCTGATGCTCTTTTACAAGAGCGTTTCGAGCAATTAGTTGAAAAACTTAATTTACGTAAAACACCTCGTTTATTAATTTCGCTTAAAACAGATATCCCAATGGCTATTGGTTGGTTAAAACCAATTATCTTAATTCCCGCTGCAATGTTGTCTGGTTTAACACCAACACAATTGGATATGTTGATTCTCCATGAATTAGCGCATATCCGTCGTCACGACTATTTAGTGAATTTCTTCCAAACACTGATTGAAACATTACTGTTTTTTCATCCTGCTGTATTGTGGATATCCAAACAAATGCGCAATGAAAGAGAGTATTGTAGTGACGATATCGCTGTAAAAGTAGGCGGAAGTCCTATTGCCTATGCTCACACACTAGCAGATACCGCGAGTTTGTGCCGAAAGCATCGTAGCCACGCTATTCCAAACATGGCCATGGCAGCTTCAGGTGGTGATTTAAAACAACGAGTTGTTAGACTAATCGACCAACATCATTGTTCATCAAATGATGATTCTGGAAAGTTTTTAGCCTCTGTGTTAATCATATTTTCTGTTGTTATAGTTGCGATAAAGCCTTATCTAAATACAACCATGATTGATTTTACTTCTGGACGTATTTCATTTTTTAAAACGGCTAATGATATTATCAAACAGCAACCAACTAATGCTGCTAACTTGTCTGCCACGTCAATTGCGCAAATATTATTGCAGCAAGAGCAAAAAAACACTGCCTCAAAAGAGGAAACCAAAAAAACTTTCATTGCTAATAACCAACCAACAAAGACATCGATAACAACCGTTAAAATTTCAGATGAATTTCCAATGATCACGAAGAATGTTAGCAATACGAAAGCGAATGGTTTTGCCAATAATAAGGTCGTTGAAAAAGAGCAAAAAATATCAGATATAAAATCACAAAAACAATTGGTTATTACCAAATCCAAAGCGACTTTAATGGATCAAATGGCTGAAGAATCTCAAACAGAAGCTTTACTGATTAAGCCACAAGAAAAATCTATTTCAGAATTAGCTTTTGAACGCACTGATTCATCTAACAAGCAATCAAAAATGAATAACCCTTATTCGACACAAGTTGCCGCTTTAATTAATGAGCCATCATTAAATAATGAGCAAGAATCGAGCAGCCAAAAAGTATTATCTACAGATATTAAAACTCAGCCACTTTATACAATTTCAGCGGCAAAAAAGGCGATAGAATTACCCATTACACCTATCAGAAAAAGTGCTGAGATATTAAGATCTCCAGATCCTAAGTACCCTTCAACAGCCACAAGAAGGGGAATTGAAATGGATGTTACCGTGAATTTTATTATTGATACTGACGGTGTTGTTCAAGATATTACTTTTGAACAAAAAAATCGTGTTAGTTATTTTCGAAGTGCTATCCGTAATGCCATGGCAAAATGGCGCTTTCTACCTGCCCAAGTAAATGGCCAACCAGTAGAAAGCAAAATGACAAAAATATTCTCTTTTAGTTTAGCCGAATAATTTTTTCAACAATAAACTAGCTTCTATGCTTCCTTTTTGACTTCATATTAAATTTCATAAATTTTTCACGTTGCTCTGCTGTTAAAACCTGTAAAATAGCGTGTTTATTCTTTGCTTTTAGCAATGCCATTTCTGAAAATTTCGTTTGATACTGACTGTGTAATTCATTGAATGCTTTATCATCAAATACAGGGGCTTCCATTAAAGATTTTACTTGTACTTTAAAGCCTTTCATCGACTCTCTTTGAGCGTGTGAACTTACTTTAGCTTGTTCAAAAATGGCTTTTACTTTAACTTTTTGATCCTCAGATAATTGCAGGTGTTTTACCATTTTTTTATATTGTCGCATCATGGGATGCTTTTTATCTTTTTTGACTTGATTTGTATGCACAGTCTGATTTTCTTTCGCAATAACTTCTTGCAAAGGAAGCAATGCGAAACTGCCGACTAATAGAGTACTGATTAATAACATTGGTTTAATATTCATGATTTATCCTTACTAATAATTTTAACTTCCTATTTAGAATATAAAATTCAACGCAAAGAAACGCAAAGCAGTGTAAACGTTATGTAAAGTTTCGCAGAAGTTAATCTATGTCAGTTATGATATAACGGTAAAAGCAAACTATTAAAGGCGTTAAATTCAAATGACAAGTCCAATAAAACTATTGATTATTGATGATGATAAAGAATTAACCAACTTATTATCTGAATATCTAGCGCTTGAAGGTTATCAATTGTTTTGTTGTCATGATGGGTTAAGTGGACTTGAGCAAGCAAGAAAGGAAGAGTATTCATTAATATTGCTTGACGTTATGATGCCAAAACTTACTGGCTTCGAAGTACTTAAAGCATTAGGCGGAAATCACACAACGCCTATTTTAATGTTAACCGCTAAAGGTGATGAAGCGGATAAAGTACTAGGTTTAGAACTCGGAGCTGATGATTACTTAGCCAAGCCTTTTCAGCACCGTGAACTTGTCGCAAGAATAAAAGCGATTCTAAGGCGTATTGATATAACAAAGAATCAGCAACAACCTAATGCTCTTCAAAATGTTAACTTTGTTTCACTCAATCACGCTACGCGTGAAGTTCATTGTCATAATCATTTAGTTGAATTAACGGGGACTGAATACCAAATTTTAGAATTATTAATGAAATCTTCCAGCACAATTATTAGCAAAGCAGAAATTTCAGAACAGGTGTTAAAGCGGAAGCTCAGCCCTTTCGACCGAAGTATTGATATGCATGTCAGTAATATTCGTCGCAAGTTACTTCCTTTTAGCCCAAGCGATAAGCTAAAAACCGTGCGTGGATCTGGTTATATTTTTCTATCTGGTGAAGGTTAGCCAAAATGCTAAGTAAAATGAAAAAAACACTTTCTTCTATCGGTGTAAAACTATTTTTATCATTCTGGTTAATCACCCTTTCATCAATTGTGATCACTCGATTTGTATTTTCACAAATAGAGCACCAGAGTATCATTATTCCTACCGAAAAAGAGGATATCCGTAAGTTAGAAAAATACGCTAAGCGGATAACAAAAAGGACTCCTCAAAATATTGAAACTATTTTAAAACGTGCGCCTTTCCCGCCTGGTATATCTATTTTAATTAAAGATGTTAATACTCAAGAAATTTTTCACAATAATAAACGTGATTCAAAGGCTACGGCATCCTTCTTAGTAAAAAATAGTGTTAGTCATTTAACCACCATTCAATTTCCCTTTGCTCGCGTAACCGGCCCGAAAGAGATTCAGGTCAATGGTTCCAGCTATCAATTATATGTTGTCATAAAGTCAAAGCATCCACATTTTGGCTCAATGTTCATGCAATTACCTTTTTGGGTACGCATAATCATTCCTCTTTTCATAAGCATAAGCCTTTGTTGGTTATTAGCAAAAACATTAACTCGCCCTATCATCGCTATTAAACATGCAGCCACAGAAATAGGTCAAGGTAATTATCAAGCACGTGTTCTCAATGGAGAAAAAAGAAACGATGAACTGGGTGAAATGGCAAAAAGTTTTAATAATATGGCAGAGAAATTAACAACAAATATTCATGCTCACCAGCGATTATTAGCTGATGTTTCCCATGAATTACGATCGCCAATGACGCGCTTACAAATTGCTATAGGCTTAATAGAACGCTCCGCAAAACAAGGTAAAAATCTAGATAAACATATCGCCCGTTGTGAACGAGAGATAGGCCAACTTGATAATATGATTGGAAATGTATTGTCGTTATCGCGTATGGAAAACTCCTTTCAAGAAGCTAATTTTGTTATGTTTGACGCTAGCTCATTATTAGCTACAGCTATAGAAGATGCACAATATTTGGCGAATGAAAAATCTATTAGTATAACCAACAACACTCCAGTTGATTGTCGCCTATTAGTCGATCAATCTTTAATACTGAGCGCATTAAATAATATTTTAATTAATGCGATAAAGCACAGTGAAGAGAATAGCGAAATTGAAGTTAGTTCAGAAGTATCGGCTGGATGTTTAAATATATCCATTGCTGACTCAGCAACAGGTGTTCCTGAAGAACAACTCCCCTTGCTTTTTAACGCTTTTTATCGCGTATCAACAGCAAGAGATAGAGAAACCGGCGGCACAGGTCTTGGGCTTGCCATAGCAAAACAAGCCGTCGCAATTCACCAAGGTAAAATATCAGCAAAAAATAACCATAGCGGTGGTTTAACTATTACCATAGAATTACCTATAAATAAGGCTAATACTATATAGATATGACTGCTAAAACTTCGCTTTTATCTGTTTTATTAATAATAGGTATCAATTGTATATTTATGACAAATGCATTCTCTTTTACCCAAGAAGCACAATTAAATAAACAACTACCCTCTGAAATTTCTGATTTTTGGCAAACTGGCGTGTTTTCTTCATTTCAAGGGTTTGATAATAGGCGTATAAATTACGCAGCCTTTATTGCCAGTCAACCAGAAAATTGTTTAGTTATTTCGCCAGGGCGTTCTGAAAGTTATCTAAAATATAAAGAATTGGCGTTTGATTTAGCCTCATTAAACATAAGTATTTTTATTATTGATCATCGAGGGCAAGGTCTTTCTGAGCGTTTACTCGACAATCCCCATAAAGGTTATGTCGAACAATTTGATGATTATACTGACGATTTAAATACTTTTATTAGTACTATCGTTAATCCAAATTGTGCAACTGGTGACAAGCCAATATTACTGGCACATTCAATGGGCGGGGCAATTGCCACTCGATTAGCGCAAAAATATCCTGATTCTGTCAAAGCAATCTTGCTTACTTCTCCAATGATCGCGATAAACAAAGGCGGACTACCCGAGTGGCTAGCTAAAACATTGATATATTCAGGTACTTTTCTTAATAAATTGTTTACTGATCAAGGCTGGTATTTTATCGGACAAAGTAATTACCAAGCTAAAAGCTTTGAAAATAATAGTTTAATGCATTCAAAAATTCGTTATCAAACCTTTATCGACTTATATCAAGAGTACCCTCAACTGCAATTAGGCGGCGTAACGTTTAATTGGCTAAAACAAGCTGTGAATGCACACCAAACCATATTTTCAGAACTAGATAAAATAACAAGCCCAATCACGATTATTCAAGCCGGTGATGACACCATAGTTGATAACCAAGCACAAAATGATTTTTGCCATAAGTTACACCAACTAAAACCACTTTTGTGCCCCCAATTAAAACCGTTAGTCATTGAAGGTGCTCGTCATGAAATACTATTTGAAGGTGATAAGTACCGAAATCAAGCCCTTACTTTCATCATCGAATGGATAAAGAAAACCAGCAATTAATAGATTTTAGTATTTTCGTCACAGCTATTTTCATCATTTGGTACTACTGATGTTGGATCATGGTGAATAAACACTTCGCACGGCGCTAATGCTTGCTCTATCTCTTGTTCAATCGCTTCACCAATACTATGTGCAGCCAGTAACGTTAAATTATCATCTAGCTCTAAATGAAATTGAATAAAACGTTGTTGTCCAGCTTGTCGTGTTCTCAATTCATGTAACCCTAGCGCTTTATCGTGTGACAATACAATCGCTTTAATTTGACTCACTTCATCTTCTGAAAGTTCATGGTCCATCAAGTGGTGAACACTTAACCATATTATTTTTCCAGCACCATATAGTAAGTAAATACCCACCAACAGAGTAAATACACCATCAGCTCTTAGCCAATAACCTTGACTTAAAAATAAGGCAGCTAAAACCCCTAAGTTCAATAACAAATCAGACTGATAGTGCAATGAATCAGCACTTATCGCTAAAGATTTAGTTTTAGCAATTACATACTTTTGAATAACAACTAAGCCTAAGGTTAAAACAATAGCAATAACACTTACCCAAATACCAATTTCAGCTTGTACTATAGCTTTAGGCGTAATAATACGTTCTATGCCATTAATGATTAATAAAAGTGCAGAACCTAAGACAAAAGCCGCTTGAACCAAACCCGCTAAGCTTTCCGCTTTACCATGACCAAACTTATGTTCTTGATCCGCTGGAGCCAAAGCAAAACGAAGTATTATCACATTCATGACCGAAGCAAATAAATCGAGCATTGAATCAGTAGCAGAAGCCAACATCGCACTAGCATCTGTTGCCAGCCAAGCGTAAAGTTTAATTATCACTAACATAAATGCGGTAATTGTTGCACTTATTGCCGCCAAACGGACTAAAAAGTCATAGTTTTGTTTCGATGTGGTCATTCATATCGTTCTTATCAAAAATGTCTATTTATATGATAGCAAGACTTTTACCAGAACCTAAGCACAAGGTATAATCAAGCCGCTAATTCATTATTGAGAATACTTATGTTAGATGTGGTTTTATTTCAACCTCAAATCCCGCCCAATACTGGGAATATCATTCGCCTATGCGCTAACACTGGATTTAGACTGCATTTAATTGAACCTCTAGGTTTTGATTTTGATGATAAAAAATTGCGACGTGCAGGTTTAGACTATCACGAGTTTGCAGCGACCAAGCGACATAAAAATTTCAATGCTTTCGTTGAAAGTGAGCAGCCAAAGCGAATTTTAGCCATTACCACCAAAGCAACTAACTATTATGGCGATGTGAATTTTACTTTAGGTGACTATTTATTATTTGGTTCTGAAACCGCGGGTTTACCAGAAGAGGTTAGACAGCAAATTCCTGATCAAGATAAAATTCGTATTCCGATGATTAAAGATAGCCGAAGCATGAATTTATCTAACGCTACGTCTGTCATTATTTACGAAGCATGGCGACAACTTGGTTTTAAAAACTCAGTTTAATTCGCATTTTAGCAGTCATCGGGGTTAAAGATGACTGCTAAAATAATGTAATACCAATAAGTTAACTGTACTCACATTAAATTTTGGGGAAGTTTTAAGAGAATGATTTTCTGGCTGAAATATTACTCGTAGGTACGCTCTCTTGAGAGTAAGTCAGATGCCGCTAATTTTGCATCTTTGCCGCAATAAAGTACTTGGTAAACTTGTTCAACAATTGGCATTTCTACATTCATACGCTCAGCAAGCATATATACTTCTTTAGTATTACGATAGCCTTCAACTACTTGACCAATATCTTTCATCGCTTGCTCAACACTCGTTCCTTGACCTAAGGCCAAACCGAAACGGCGATTACGAGATTGGTTATCTGTACAAGTGAGTACTAAATCACCTAATCCTGCCATCCCCATAAAGGTAGTAGGCTGGGCATTTAACGCCTCACCTAAGCGTGTCATTTCAACTAAACCACGCGTTATAAGAGCTGTTCGAGCATTGGCGCCAAAACCTATGCCATCTGCCATTCCAGCCCCTATTGCAATAACATTTTTTACTGCCCCACCCAACTGAACACCAATAAAATCATTATTGGAATAAACACGGAAGGTTTTTTCACAGTGCAATAAGTCTGATAATTCAGAAACAAAGGTATCATCTGTTGACGATAATGAGATCGCGGTAGGTAAACCTGCAGCCATTTCTTTTGCAAATGTAGGACCAGAGAGAACAGCAAGTGAAATATCCTTTCCTAGAATATCTCTAGCAACATCTTGCAGAAGACTTCCAGATTGTGGATCTAATCCTTTCGTCGCCCATGCAACCTTTGCATTAGGCCGTAAAAAAGGTTTAATTTGTTTAAGCATATCACCAAATACATGGCTTGGTACCACGACTAAAATGTTATCACTTGCTTGAATTGTGGCAGCTAAATCTGAGGATAACGCCAAAGCCGCAGGGAATTTGCTGCCTGGTAGGTATTTTTCATTACTACGAGAAGTAGTCATGTTAATTATGTGCTGCTGATCTCTCCCCCACAATAGCGTTTCATGTCCATTGCGCGCGAAACAGATAGCAAGGGCAGTTCCGTAAGAACCCGCCCCAATTACACTAATTTTAGCCAAAATATTACCAATAACTAAACACACTAATTAGTGTGTTTCAGTGCCTGCAGGTGCTTGAGCTGCTTTTTCTTTAGCTTTTTGCACATAAGAAGCAAATAATGCATCAAAGTTAACTGGCGCTAAATTAATTTGTGGGAATGAACCACGGTTCACTAAATTTGCCACAGACTCACGTGCATATGGGAATAAAGTCGTAGGGCAGAAAGCACCAATAGTATGTGCTAATTGTGCTTCAGGAAGGTTTCCAATAGTGAAAACACCCGCTTGTTGTACTTCAGCTAAAAAGGCTGTTTGGCCTTCAACTGTTGCTGTAACAGTTAATGCTAAAATCACTTCATAAGTATCATCAGACAATTTGGCTGAACGAGTGTCTAAATCTAACTGTAACTCAGGCTTCCATTCTTTTTGAAAAATAGCTGGAGAATTCGGTGTTTCAAAAGAAATATCTTTTGTATATACACGTTGAATTGCAAATTGTGGTGCTTCTTGTTTTTGCTCAGTTGCGCCTTCAGCGTTTGTTTGGTTTTCATCAGCCATGAGTTTACTTCCTATTCATCATGCGGTTTGCATGTTATTAAATTAATGAAAAAGTAATCATTGTACTTCAATGATTACTTTGTTTAAGTCGGTTTATTCTTTGCTTTCTAATAAAGCATCTAATCTATTTTGTGCATGTAACGCATATAACTCATCACAACCACCTACATGATGACCATTAATGAATATTTGCGGAACAGTATATGCGCCATGACTCTTTTGAATCATTTGTTCTCTCAGAGAAGCATTATTATCAATTTTTATTTCAGTATATTTAACTTGTTTATTATCAAGTAACATTTTCGCTCTCATACAAAAGCCACATGTTACTTTAGTAAAAATTTCTACTGCCATTATTAACCCTAAATATAAGAGAACTTATTATTATTTACTTTTTAACAACCGGTAAACCAGCACCTGTCCAAGCGTTCATACCGCCTTTAAGTAAACTTGCTTGATTAAAGCCTGCTTTTAAAAGCTGATCTGCTACTTTAGAGGCTGTGATACCCCCTGCACATACTACAATGATGGGTTTATCTTTATATTTTTCAAGGGCTGTAAAGTCATTATTCTTCAATTTTTCAGCGGTAATATGTTTTGCTTCAATAATGTGACTGTTTTTGAAATCTTTTTCAGCACGAATATCTAATACAATGCCATCTTCACGATTCATAGCAAATGTTAAATCTTGAGGACTTAATTGTTTAATTGGCGACATTTTAATACGAATAGTTGTCACAATAATCGCGATAAAAATACCAACCCAAGCAGCGCTCAACATTGGGTTACTTGCTAGAAATGAACTAAATTGTTCCATAAATGATCTAATATTTATCTACAAAAAATTTCTCGACAGTATACAGATTACTGTCATTTTTTATAGCGTAAATACTACATTTTTAATAAATTTTATGATTAGTCTTATTTAACACTCAGTATGAGGTATGCAATAGAACAATTTTGTCTAGGACAGTTAGAGAATTTCCTCACTCACATTGATATACTGACAAATAAATTTAGTTAATTTTCACTTATCTGAACTTCGGAAAACAGTATGTCTAACAAAAAATCTACCGTTCTTATCATTTTAGATGGCTGGGGCTATCGTGAAAATGAACAATCAAACGCTATTTTTCATGCAAAAACACCTGTCATTGATAATTTGATGGCGAACTATCCCAACATGCTTATTCAAACCTCCGGCATGGCAGTAGGTTTACCTGATGGACAGATGGGTAACTCCGAAGTGGGTCATGTAAATTTAGGTGCTGGTCGTATTGTTTACCAAGACTTTACCCGTATCACAAAATCTATAGAAGATAATGAATTTCAACAGACCCCTGCACTTTGTCAAGCTGTTGATAAAGCCGTCGCTAAAGATAAAGCCGTTCATATCTGTGGGCTATTGTCACCTGGTGGCGTGCATAGCCATGAAGATCACATTATTGCGATGATTGATTTAGCCAAAGAACGCGGCGCAAAAAAAATATATTTACATGCCTTTTTAGATGGTCGTGATACACCGCCAAGAAGTGCAGAAGCATCTCTTATTAAGACTCAAGAAAAATTTGCTGAATTAGGTTGTGGGCAAATCGCTTCGATTATTGGCCGCTACTACGCGATGGATAGAGATCAACGATGGGATCGCGTAGAAACCTCTTATAATCTAATGACTCAAGGCAAAAGCGAATTTCAATTTGCTAATGCGGTTGATGCTTTAGCAGCAGCTTATAAACGCGATGAAAATGATGAATTTGTTAAAGCTACCGCAATCACTGATGCGCAAGGCGATGTTATTGGTATTAATGATGGTGATAGCGTTATTTTTATGAATTTTAGAGCAGACCGTGCTCGCCAATTTACTCGCTCATTTGTCGATACAGGTTTTGATGGTTTCACTCGTCAAAAAACACCAAAACTTTCCGATTTTGTGATGTTAACGCAATATGCGGCTGACATAAAAACAAGCTGCGCTTTCCCTCCTTCTCCTTTAAATAATGTCTTAGGTGAATGGCTTGAAAAACATGAAAAAACACAACTACGTATTTCTGAAACTGAAAAATATGCCCACGTGACATTCTTTTTCAGTGGAGGAAAAGAAGATACGTTTAAAGGTGAAGAGCGTATATTGATCCCTTCTCCTCAAGTCGCCACGTATGATTTGCAACCGGAAATGAATTCAACGTTACTTACCGACAAACTTGTCGAAGCGATTGAAAGTGGCCAACATGATTTTATCGTTTGTAATTATCCCAATGGTGATATGGTTGGCCATACGGGTAAGTTTGATGCTGCAGTAAAGGCCTGTGAAGCTGTTGATAGTAGTATTGGTCGTGTATTAAAAGCGTTAGAAAAAACAGGCAGTGAATGTTTAATTACTGCTGATCATGGTAACGCTGAGCAAATGGTAGATAACTCATCTGGGCAGGCTCATACCGCACATACTTGTGAACCTGTACCATTGATATATGTTGGTAGAAAAGCAACCCCAGTATCAACAGGTGCATTGAGTGATATTTCGCCAACAATTCTTAATTTAATGTCGATGAAACAGCCAGATGAAATGACAGGTACTAATTTGATGGAGCTTGATTCATAATCATATTGAATTCACCCTTTTTAATACTATGTATTTTGAAAAAATGATCATGCAAAATACCTGTCGTAAAACTTCAGCACGAGAAAAACAAGGTCTCGTGCTGTTTTTGTACCTAATTCTGATTGTGATCATGAATCAAAAAGGTATTGCCCAAGAAAGCACAGATGAAAAATTATCTAACGTAAAAAGTGCGATCAACCAACAAAAAACGACCATCAAGCAAGTAGGCAGTAAAAGACAAAAACTGCTTTCTCAACTGAAAAAAGATGATCTAGCAATAGCTAACATTATAAAAAAACTCAATAAAACCAACAACTCATTGAAAAAGACTAAAAAACGCTTAAATGAGTTAGTCAAAGAAAAAAGTCAAATAACGCACGAAAAAAAGCAACAAGAAACCGCACTTGCTAAGCAATTACGTACAGCTTACTCAACTGGACATCACGATTATTTGAAGCTTATTTTAAATCAGCAAGATCCTGGTAGTGTGCAAAGAACGGTTACTTATTATCAGTATTTAAATAAGGCTAGGATAAAAGAAATAGATCAATACAAAAAAACTATTACTCAACTGGTAGAAATTACTAACCAACAAAAACAACAAGCAGAGCAATTGCAAACGCTTGAAAGAGAACAAATCCAACAAAAAACCTCATTAGAGAGTAATAAAGAGCAACGACAGACAACCGTTGCACAACTCAATAAGCAATTACTTAATTCAAAACAAAGACTGGTCAAACTCGAAGAAGAAGAAGCTGATTTAGTTGCTGCACTTTCCCGAATAGCCCAATTAAGTAAACAAGAAGTCGATTTAACCGGACTCAGTAAATTAAAACGTAAACTATCTTGGCCAGTGAAAGGTAAAATCAACCGAAGTTTCGGCTCAAGAAAGCAAGATTACTTAAAATGGAAAGGAGTATTAATGACCGCTCCTTTAGGTAGACAAGTTAAAACGATTCATAACGGAACGGTATTATTTTCAGACTGGTTAAAGGGTTATGGTTTAGTGACCGTGATCGATCATGGCGAAGGTTATATGAGCTTATATGGTCATAATCAAGCGCTGCTAAAATCTGTTGGAGAACGTGTTGAAACCGGTGAACCTATTGCGTTAGTAGGACAAAGTGGTGGCCAATCACAATCTGCACTATATTTTGAAATTCGCTATAATGGTCAAGCTGTTAACCCTAAACTTTGGTGTCGTTAAACATCCATTCTTCTCTCATAATTTTTACTGTCGGATCTTTTTACAGTGCTTTACGATGCTAAAGCTCGATTTGAAAAAACTTACCTGTTACCCTGTCAGCTATTAAAAATAGATAGCCTTTACGTGTGCGTTACTTAATCTCAATAGTTTTACTGTTATCAATCAATCTCGCTTTTGCCCAGCAAGCAAAAGTCGCTATTATTATTGACGATATTGGCTATCGAAAAACAGACAATGCGAGTTTAAACCTCCCCGGCGCCATCACTTACGCTATTTTGCCGCACACTCCCTTTGGTAAGCAGCTCGCCGAACAAGCCAACGCTAAACATAAAGATGTAATTTTACATATACCTATGGAAGCTGAAAATGGTAAAACCTTAGGTCCGGGTGCGCTCACCGTCGATATGGATGAAGCTTCTATAAGAAACAGTTTAGCTGACTCATTTGCAGAAATTCCTTTCGCCATAGGTATAAATAATCATATGGGCAGCAAGCTCACTAAATTATACTCACCAATGGCTTGGACCATGCGTTATCTTAAAGAGAACGACCTTATATTCATAGATAGTGTGACGACAGAAAACAGTAAAGCCAGAAAGCTAGCTCGACACTTTGGTGTACCTAATCTGAGTCGCCATTTATTTCTCGATAATGAACTCAACCAAACTTATATCAGTGGGCAATTTGCCCAATTAATTAATCAGGCCATTAAATATAAGCGTGTTGTCGCAATTGCTCACCCTCACCCTGAAACGATGGCTGCCTTACAATATTTAATTCCTCAACTGGCTGAACACGATATTGAATTAGTCGGTATATCAGAATTGTTACCTCAATTATCTCTGAATAATCAAAGCTCCGTATCTGAATAACACCATAATTAGGTTCCTAATAAGGTAGCTATATAAGAAAGTGATGAAATTTTAAGTGCTTTGTTATTGATACCAAACCCAATTAAAATTAACATAACGGTATATAAGCAATATTTTAGGGATATTATGAAAGTTACCGTATTTGGAATAGGTTATGTTGGCCTTGTACAAGCTGCAATTTTAGCGTCTGTTGGTCACGATGTGATGTGTGTTGATATCGACGAGCAAAAGATTGAAAACCTAAAAAAAGGCATTATCCCTATTTATGAAC
>Ga0233426_10000284_pt1 | contig 56534 bp, 48 predicted proteins | sample SI_118_April2016_6_FD_179875 | JGI IMG/M metagenome (GOLD analysis project Ga0233426, IMG submission 179875) | Seawater microbial communities from Saanich Inlet, British Columbia, Canada - SI_118_April2016_10_MG | ecosystem: Environmental > Aquatic > Marine > Inlet | place: Canada: British... | reverse complement strand
GAGTTCGTTGCTGGTCTTTATTACTGGGAAGTGGACTACGCTCAGCGCTGGCGTGTTTTTGATCTCTTTTCGGTAGTAGCTCCGTTCCCCAAGAACTTCTATGGCTATAATGGGCAGAATCAGGTTACAGACTCGACAGCGGCTTTCTTCTCGCTTGACTACTCTGTCACTGATGCGCTCACACTTACAGTGGGTGGCCGTTACACCAAAGAAGAGAAAGACTTTGACGGTGCAAGCAGTACGTATACTCCGACAGATCTTTCTGAGGCAGATCTCGCACTGAAGATGACTAACTTTAAGGCTGACTTTAATGAGTTTTCGCCCAAAGTTGGTCTGACTTTCGCTCCTTCAGATGACACCATGATCTTTGGCTCATACACTGAAGGCTTTAAGAGCGGTGGTTTCTTTGGACGTCAAGCTAACTTCAATATTGATCCAAGCTATCAGCCTGAGTACGTAAAGACCTTTGAGCTGGGTACAAAGCGCACTATGTTAGACGGCAGAATGACGTTGAATGCCACTCTCTATAAGAGTGAGTTTGAAGACAAACAGGAATCAATCTTTATTCCTATTAGCAACGTTAATGTTGCTACGGTCGTGCGTAATGCTGCAAGTCTAGATATCCAGGGTATTGAGTTAGAGCTGCTTTTGCAGGCTTCTGAAAGCCTCAAGGTTCGCGCCAGTTATGGGCACGTTGATGCGGAATATAACTCTTACATGGCCGATCTCAGTGGCGATGGTGTTAAAACCGACAACAGCAGTTTCACGCCAAGAAACACGCCAGAAAATACTGCTAGCCTTGGTCTGACTCACACTACAGCTTTTGGACAGGGTACTTTGCAGAGCAATGTCACCTATAGGTACCGAAGTGAGATGGAGGGCGATGCACAGAATAAAGTGCAGGGTCTCCAAAGTAGCATTACCAACCTTAATGCGAATGTGTCCTACATCTTTGGTGCTGATGACGAGTACAAAGTATCAGTCTTCGGTAATAATATCACTGATGAGCGAGAGCACATTTGGCGTATTATTGCTCCATTGGTTGCATATGAGCAGTGGAACGAAGGTACTACCTATGGTCTGCAGTTCGACTATAAGTTCTAGTCTCCCTAGTAAGATTACCAAGGAAGGTTTAAAAGGGACGGAAACGTCCCTTTTTTTATGGGCTGTGAAAATTGATAGCAGACAAATTTAGGCTTTACTCTTAACCTACCAAGCATATCTTAAAAACATAACTTTTCAGGAATACTTTATGGCAACTGCACAGTCAAATAATGGTTTGGACGAATCTAATCGAATTGATCTGATAAAACTCCCCGAGCCGAAAGTTGCCGGCGAGCCGGTTACTGGAGAGCGCTATCATTCAGAAGAGTTTATGCAAAAAGAATGGGATCATGTGTGGACCAAGACCTGGTTAATCGCCGGGCTGGAGGAACAGCTACAAAAATCTGGCGATCGTTTTACCTGTGAGGTTGGCAAGGAATCAATTCTATGTACCCGTGATGATGAGGGAGTGATCCGCGCGTTCTACAATGTTTGTCAACATCGTGGTAACAGACTGGTTCATGAAGAGTTCAGCAGCGGTAAAATTATGGCCTGCAACTATCATGGCTGGCGATTTAAGCCAAATGGTGAGCTGTCGTTTGTGCCGGATGCGAAAGACTTTACTCAGGGTAATCCCTGTGGGAAGCTACGTCTAAAGGAGTTGCCCTGCGCTGTTTTTGCTGGATTTGTGTGGTATTCAATGGACGAGGACGTCATGTCCCTAGAGGATTTTCTTGGGCCGGTTTACGCACAGATTAATACCTATGATATGAGCCGTATGAAGCGCACTCATTGGGTCACCATTGAAGGTGATTTTAATTGGAAGGTGGTGCAGGATAATTTTAATGAATCCTACCACCTGCCGTTTGTGCACCTTGGATCAAAGCATATTTTAGAACAGTCCTATAAGCACTGTCAGATGGATATCTTCGAAAAAGAGGGTCATGCCAGAATGATTATGCCTGGTGACAAGCCCACGGTTGGATTAAAAAGTGATTTTGATACCACTAAGGAAATTTTAAAAGAACAGTTTGAATTTTGGGGCCTTGATCCTGAGAAATTCCGAGACGATCCCCAGGGTATGCGCGTGGCCATGCAAAATATAAAGCGTGAGTTAGGTGCGGAAAAAGGTTTTGATTACTCAGGTATGCACGACGAGCAATTAACGGATCATTTTCATTATACCATTTTTCCTAATCTGTCCCTAAGTCTTAAGCCGGATGGCTGTATATTCCTTAAAGCAACGCCACACCCGACCGACCCAGCGAAGTGCTATTTTGATACCTGGTTCCTGATGTGGTTCCCGGACAATGCAACGGAATACTATGCAGCGGCGATGGATGACACGGTCAGCCTAGATGTCCAAGTGCCCCATGTTACAGGTAAGGTCCGCGAGGTTTCCTGCGGACCCGTGATCGACGACGATGTTCGGGTTTGGTCAACACAGCAAAAAGGCCTAATGTCAAAAGGCTTTACTGGCTCCGTTATGGCCGACCAGGAAAAACGGGTTCAGTTTTTCCATGAAGAGGTCGACCGCTATATCGCCAGGGGTGAAGCTAGAAGCTGATATCTAGCTGTTTAATTTCCGCTGAAGTTGGGCCTGCGTTTCTCTCGAAACGCAGACACTCCCTCTTTGAAATCTTGCGTTAATCCAGCGATCTTTTGGTACTTTCGTTCAAGTTTTAGTTGATCATTGAAGCTTGAATCTAAAGCAGCCCAGGCAGATTTACGAATTAGTGCCAGAGTTTTACTCGGGCCTTTTGCCAACTTTTCGGCTACCTCTAATGCCGCTTCAACCACTTTGTCGTCCTCTACCAAGCGGGTAATTAAGCCGTCTTTGTGTGCATCTTCGGCAGGGTAGCGCTCCCCCAGTAGCATTAACTCCATAGCCTTAATTCGGCCTACAGACTTGCTCAGTAAAAACGCGGCACCGCCATCTGGAACTAAACCTATATTGCAGAACGCCTGCAAGAAAAACGCAGATCGACCTGCAACAATAACGTCGCCCATCAATGCGATGGAGCAGCCGATTCCCGCCGCCGCCCCGCGTACACCCACAACCAAAGGAATAGGCAGATCAACGAGCTTAGTTAAGAATGGGTTGTAAACGTTTTCCAGATTTATACCCACATCCATATCAGTGCTGGTGTCATCGAAACGATTACTTTTTAGGTTGGCACCAGCACTAAATGCGCGATCGCTGCCCAGCAGCAAAATGGCATTGGCCTCTTGGCTAGCGCAGTCAATCGCCTCCTCAAGTACCTGCGCAAAGTCCGGACTTATCGCGTTCATCGAATCCGGTTGATTCAATGTGATTACAGCGACATTTTTTTCGATTTTATACAGCAAATACTCGTTATCAATCATGGTCATCAGCTCTAGTTGTTAGTTTATTCTCAGCGCCCATTACAACAAAAGTACTAGTTCCATTGCCATTAGCTTTAGTGCTAAATACAAGAATAAAGTCGCTGCTCAAAACATGCTAGCTGCTTTGCAATATTTCCTTATTTCTAACGGGTTTTAACTATGGATGTCGGAATTTTAAGTTATGGCCTCTATGTTCCTCGGCGCCGTCTTCAAAGAAACTCTATTTATCAGACCAACAGGTGGTACGCTCCGGGATTAGGCGGCTTGGCAAAAGGCGAAAAAGCCATTAGTAACTGGGATGAAGACCCGGTAACAATGGCGGTAGAGGCGGGCCGATACTGCATGGATGGTATTGACCGTGGCCTGGTTGAATCAATTAGCCTGGCTTCTACAACATTGCCCTTTGCTGATCGCTCTAACGCAGGTATTGTCAAAGAGGCCTTGAATCTGTCTGATAATGTTATGAGCGCAGACTGCACTGGTAGTCTGCGTGCAGGGACCAGCTCCCTGATGCATGCCTTGCAAAATAGCGCTATGGCGCTGTGCTTGGCAGCTGACCGGCGCAAGTCTAAAGTTGCGTCTACGGAAGAGATGAACTATGGCGATGCTTCTGCGGCCGTTTTAGCGGGTTCTGGTGAGGTTATTGCCAAATATCTCGGTGGTTATTCTAAATCCATTGATTTTGTTGATCACTACCGTGAAACCGGCGCTGATTTTGACTACGCCTGGGAAGCTCGCTTTGTGCGCGATGAGGGTTACCAAAAGATTCTAGGGTCAGCTATTGGGGCCGCCCTTGAGAAACTGGGAATTTCTGCTGCGGCCGTTGACCACGCTGTGATCTCTGTTCCGGTAAGAGGTGTGCCGCAAAAGCTTGCGGCGGTTGCGGGAATAGCCCCTGAAGCTGTGGCAGATAGTCATATGGCAACTGTTGGCGATACAGGTGTTAGCCACCCAATGCTGATGTTGGCGATGACTTTGCAAAATGCCAAGCCGGGTGAAAAAGTGCTGTTGGCCAGCTTTGGGCAGGGCGCTGATGTGATGGTATTTGAAACCACCCAGCACCTGCCGGCCGTCAATCAGCGGCAGGCGCACTTTATACAGCCGGGTTTACCCGACACCAATTACTCAAGGTATTTGTTCCATCGAGGGTTGCTGGATATTGATAAAGGCATGCGCGCCGAGTTGGATGAAAAACAGCCGGGCACCAGCCTTGCCCGCGATCGTAAAACGGTACTGGGTTTGATTGGTGGAAAATGCAGCGAAAGCGGTATTGTCCAGTTTCCCAAGACCGATTTGCCGGTAAATACGCTCTCCAGGGCGACGGGAACCTTCGAAGATTATCCTCTTGCGGATCGTGTGGCCAAGGTCCTCAGTTATACGGCAGATCGACTGGCCTATTCGCCTGATCCGCCCAGTTATTATGGCATGATCGATTTCAATGGCGGCGGACGTATGGTTGCCGAGTTTGCTGATATTGAGGAGGGCGAGGCCGAGGTGGGCAGAGAGATGAGGATGGTTTTCAGAATAAAAGCCTTTGACACACTCCGTGGGTTTAGAAAGTATTTTTGGAAAGCCATACCAGTGCAGCGAGGAGAGTCCTGATGACAAGTGGTATTAAAGATAAGGTCGCGATTTTAGGGATGGGCTGTGCGCGCTTTGGCGAGCGCTGGGACACTGATGCCGACGGCTTGATGGTAGAGGCATTTGAAGAGGCAATCGCGGATGCTGGTATCGAGGTAGCGCAGCTCGAAGCGGCCTGGTTGGGTGTTGGTTTTGATGCCCAAAGTACCGGCCCCTCGGGCATTCCCGCGGCGGTGGCACTGCGTCTGCCTGATATAGGTGTCACCAAAGTTGAAAACTACTGTGCCAGCGGCACAGAATCACTGCGTGGGGCGGTCTATGCGGTAGCCTCAGGGGCGGCAGATATCGCTCTAGCCATAGGAGTAGAAAAGCTTAAAGACACCGGCTACGGCGGTTTGCCAACCCGTACGCGCGGTTCGCGCTGGGACATGATCGGCGTCACCGGATCAGCGCCGGGCAATTTTGCTCAGTTGGCTAGCGCCTATGGCGCCAAACATGGCATTGGTCCGTCAGATCTTAAGCGTGCCATGGCTCATGTCTCGGTTAAGAGCCATGCCAATGGCGCTAAAAATCCTAAGGCCCATTTACGCAACCTGATTGATATTGATAAAGCATTGAATGCCCCATTGATCGCCGAACCGTTGGGGCTGTTTGATTGTTGCGGTGTTTCCGATGGCGCTGCCTGTGCAATCGTGACCACGCCAGAGATAGCAAGAGCTTTGGGTAAAACCGATATAGTTGCCATAAAGGCGATGCAGGTGGTCAGTTCTAATGGCTGGGAAATGCAGAGTGATCAATGGGATGGCAGTTATCTGCACACCACCCGTGTGGCTGCCACAAAAGCTTATAAAGAAGCGGGCATCACCGATCCCCGTAATCAGCTCTCTCTGACCGAGGTTCATGACTGCTTCTCTATTACAGAACTAATCACTATGGAAGACCTGTTTATTTCTCAAGAGGGGCAGGGCTGGAAAGATGTGCTCGACGGATTATTTGATGCGGACGGCAAGGTCCCTTGCCAAATAGATGGCGGTCTAAAATGTTTTGGCCACCCGATTGGCGCCTCAGGCCTTCGTATGGTGTATGAGAATTATCTGCAGTTATTGGGTAGAGCAGGAGAGCGCCAGCGCCAAGACTCTCCCACTTTTTGCCTGTCCCACAATCTCGGCGGCATGCCCTCACAAAATGTGAGTTCAGTGTCTATTATTGGACCCCTCGGAGTCTAAATTTTATGTATGGTATTTTAAATGGCTTGCGGGTTATCGAGGCATCTTCCTTTGTCGCCTCCCCCAGTGCGGGTTTGTATCTAGCACAATTGGGTGCCGAGGTTATTCGTGTGGACACCATAGGTGGTGGGCCAGACTATAATCGCTGGCCGAAAAGTAATGAGGGTGTGAGCTTTTATTGGGAAGGTCTCAATAAAGGCAAGAAATCCATAACGGTAAACATAGGCACTGATCAAGGTAAAAGCCTGCTTCAGGATCTGGCTTGCGCTCCGGGAGAAAATGGCGGTATTTTACTGACTAACTTTCCACAAACAGGGTTCCTCTCCTATAAAACATTAGCGGAAAAGCGTGCAGATATAATCGTTGCGCGGGTAATGGGCCAGTCCAATGGAGGACCAGCACTCGACTACACCGTTAATTGCGCCCTCGGATACCCCTTGATGACCGGGCCGCAGTCACTGTCAGATGACGAGCCTGTCAATCATGTGTTACCGGCCTGGGACCTCCTCGCTGGCGCCTACGCGGCCTTTAGTTTACTCGCGGCCGATAAGCACAGAGTCGCAACCGGAGAGGGTGGGGAATACAAAATACCTCTGACGGATATCGGGGTAACGGCAATGGCGAATATGGGGCAGCTCGCGGAGGTTCTTTACCAAGATGGCAATCGCAGCCGGCATGGCAACGAGCTCTATGGTGCCTTTGGCAAAGACTTTAAGACCGCCGATGGTAAGCGCATGATGATTATGGCGATCACTTCACGCCAGTGGCGCGGTCTGTTAAGCGTACTAGAGATAGAGCAGCAGGTCAGTGAGATAGAGTCTACTAGAGGCGTGACCTTTGCCAAAGATGAGGGCGTTCGTTACCAACATTGCGACGCGCTATATCCGTTGATTGAATCCCGTGTCTGTTTGCGTCAAGCGGCAGAACTGCAGTCTGCATTGGATGCTGTTGGTGGCTGCTGGGGTGAATACCAAACGATGCGTGAGGCGGCTGACGATGAGGATTTGGTTAAAAATAATCCTATTTTCACTGAGATTAAAAACCCAAGTGATTTTACCTATCCAACGCCGGGATCCGCGTTAACTATTACCGATCACAAACGTGGCACAGCCACAGTGGCACCGCATTTGGGTCAGCATTCAGAATCTGTTTTACAGTCAGTTCTGGGCATGGATAGAGATATGGTGTCAGACTTAGTAAGCCAGGGTGTAGTGGGAGAGAGCAATTTATGAGTACAGAATTTACAATCCACAGGGCCGCCATAGTAGCCTTGAATCAGTATGTTGAGCAGGTCCATCAGGTTGTTGCTAAGGCGACTATGAGAGAGGGTAAGGTAGTCCCAGCGTTAGCGGACCAAGAACAGAGAATACTGCATGGTTATGCTTGGATTATTTCCACCTCAACAGCGCTCAAGGTATTACTAAGCTGGGCAGAGTCTCTGCAAGAGGGCGGCAAATTTCGCACTGTAGAGCAGCTCAGTTTGCAAATAGCCTTTGGTGAATATCTAGCCCAAGTAGTGGGTGGGTTGGCCATGGGGCAGAACGAAGTTGTCAGGCCAGCTGATTTTGGCCTGAGTATTCAAGCCAGTGACTTAGCCAATAACAGCGCTGTTGCCGAGCTGCTAAATAATGGAAATACCGCCGAGACACGCCGTGCACTGGCTGAGCAATGTCGCGATGGTGTGTTTGCAAGTGAAAATCTTGGCGATGACTTTATTGATGCCGCGCGAGAGCAGTATCATCGGTTTACCAATGAGCGAATTATTCCTCATGCGCATCAATGGCATTTAGACAATGCACTTATTCCCGATAAAACCGTCGCAGAGTTAGCTGAAATGGGTACCTTTGGTATTTGCATCCCGGAGGAGTTTGGTGGTCTCGGTCTTGGTAAACTCGCCATGAGTGTAGTGACTGAAGAATTGAGCCGCGGCTGGATTGGCGCAGGTTCACTAGGCACCAGATCAGAGATAGCCGGAGAGCTTATTTTACTCGGAGGTACCGCCGAACAGCATAAACAGTGGTTGCCAGGAATCGCCAACGGAGATGTGCTGCCGACAGCAGTATTCACGGAACCAGACGTGGGTTCAGATATGGGCTCCCTAACTACCCGTGCAGTCAAAACTGATGATGGTTGGCAGATCAAAGGTAACAAAACTTGGATTACTCACGCCTCTCGCTCAGATTTAATGACGTTGATGGCAAGAAGCAAACCCGATGTAGCAGGCTATGCTGGGTTATCTATGTTTCTGGTGCCAAAATCTAGAGGGTCGGAAGAGAATCCTTTCCCTGCTGAAGGGCTGAGTGGCACCGAAATAGAAGTGCTCGGTTATCGCGGTATGCGTGAATACGAACTGGCTTTTGACGACTTTCCACTGGAGGAGGGCGCCCTGTTGGGTGGCAAGCAGGGCAATGGCTTTAAGCAGTTGATGGAAACCTTTGAGGGCGCACGAATACAGACAGCGGCTCGGGCTGTTGGGGTGGCTCGGCGTGCATTGGAGCTAGGGCTCAACTATGCTCTTGATCGCAAGCAATTTAAACGTCCACTCTTCGACTTCCCAAGAGTCTCAGATAAGATCGCTATGATGGCGGTTGATACTCTTCTGGCAAGAGAGCTCACTTATTTTGCGGCGCGGGAGAAAGACAAGGGTCACCGCTGTGACATAGAAGCAGGTATGTCAAAACTATTGGCGGCTAGAACGGCCTGGACCAGTGCCGATGCGAGCTTACAGATTCATGGTGGCAATGGCTACTCCTTGGAATATGAAATCAGCCGAGTGCTATGTGATGCTCGCATCCTAAATATTTTTGAGGGAGCCGGGGAGATACAGGCTCAGGTTGTCGCCCGCGGACTTCTTATGCGGAGGCCCTCTAGTTGAGCAATTATCAAGCATGGGTAGGCAAAATACTCGAGCAGTATGATGTCGTTTCCCAGGCTAGTGTCGATCGTTTTTGTGCGACTTTTGGGCTCGAACCGGCAGTAGAATTTGCCCCCTATGGCTACCACTGGTGTCTGTGTTTGCCCAATACGGCCACCTCGGAATTAGGGCCTGATGGGCATCCACCAAAGGGTGGGTTTATGCCGCCAATTGATTTGCCTCGCCGTATGTGGGCCGCCAGTCGCGTCATGTTTTTACATCCCTTGCCGCTAGGGGTGACCATTTATAAGCGTTCAACCGTTACTGCTGTGAATGAAAAAACAGGCAAAACTGGTGCCTTGGCCTTTGTTGAGATTGATCATGAAATCTTTGTCAATGATGAAGTAGCCATCAAAGAACAGCAGACGATTGTCTATCGAGAAGCGGCTAACTCAGCCATGGCACTGCCCGATTCGGATGCTGCTGAGCCTACAGGCTGGCAGATTGTCGAGCAACTAAATCCACAGCCGAGCTTACTTTTTCGCTACTCGTCGCTGACATTTAATAGCCATCGTATTCACTATGATTTGCCCTATGCGCAGTCTGAAGAGTTATATCCTGAGCTGGTGGTGCAGGGGCCTTTGATGGCGACGCTGGCCTTACAATTAGCGTCGCAACGGGGAAGTTTGCAGCATTTTTCTTTTAAAGCCCTCGCCCCGGCGTTTTGTAACCAACCTCTATATATTGCCGCCAATATTAATGGTTTGCGGGGAGAAGTGACGACCATCGGTGGTGATGGCCGGACCTGTTTGAAAGCAGATATTATCTTTGACGGTTAATGTTATCTGCATTTTAGATTAGCGAGTAAAGTTCACGTATTGTCGCTAGTCCTGGTGGGGAATGATGACGCCGGGAATAATAGATTTGCCGTTATCTATTCTAATCTGGGCACCATTGATAAATCTTGATTCGTCTGATGCGAGAAACACCACGGTGTGGGCGATATCATTGGGTTCACCCAGTTCTTCCATAGGCACCATTTTTCTGTTGCTGAAATCTGTCTCTGTATCCTTTGCTCGATTGGATTCCACAAGGGCTCTGATGTTCTCAACCATGGGCGTAAGAATGCTGGATGGATGTAGGCTGTTGCAGCGAATATTTGTCTGGTCTTTAGCGCAGTAGGCGGCTATGGATAGGGTCATACCCTGGACCGCGCCTTTGGCTGCAGCATAGCCAATAATGCCATCTTCCCCTTGCACAGAGGCAATTGAACACATATTGATAATTGAACCACTGCCTGACTTTTTCATTTCCGGAATAGCGTACTTACAACCAAAATAGGTGCCCTTAGCGCTGACATCCATAATGAAATCATAATCTTCGGTAGTCTGTACCTCAATGGAGCCAGGAATCACAACGCCAGCATTATTGACAAGAATATGCAGGCCGCCATGGCGTTTAACCACGTCGTCGATCAATTCTATCCAACGCTCTTCATTTCTCACATCATGGTGCTGGTACTCGGCTTTCGGACCCAGTTCAGCAGCAATTTTTTCTCCGGCTGCATCGTCAATGTCCGTGAGAATAACAGTTGCGCCCTCGGCAATAAATAAGCGGGCATCAGCTTCCCCTAGTCCCTTAGAGCCCCCAGTGATAATGGCTATTTTTCCGTCTAATCGATTCATGTTCAACCCTGTTATTTTTGCTAATTGTAGAAAACTCAATATCTCGCAATTATAGAAACTATTTAAAGCTGTGTGACCATAATAACCCTATCTAAACAGAGTATGCTTAGATGGCTTGGAATTTGGGTCTAGGTAGCGGGCCCCATTGCGACTGACAGTTTTGATATTTCACATGACGGTGCGAAAGCGTTATCGTTACTCAATAATAATATGAACAGGTGATGTATGGATCTTGGATTAAAAGGCAAAAAAGTAATAATGAATGGTGGCTCCCATGGTTTGGGACTGGCTTCTCTTAAAACCTATGCGTCAGAAGGTTGTGATATCGCCTTTTTCTCTAGTAATGCTGAGCGTGTCGCCGCAGCAGAGAAAGCTATTGATGGGGCGGGTTCAGGAAAAGTATTCGGCACAGAGTTGGACATGACCGGAAATCCTGAGGGCTACAAAGCCTGGTTAGAAAAAGCTGTTCAGGACCTCGGCGGTTGCGATATCTTTGTTCATACCGCCAGTGCTTCAGGGCAGGGTGCCACTGGAGACTGGGACCGTTGTCTTGATCTTGATATCAAGGGCGCGACCATGGCTATTGATGTACTGACCCCAGCGCTGTCTGAATCTGACTGCGGTTCGGTAATCTTTATGTCTTCTACGGCAGCCGTAGAAACCTTTCTTGCACCACAGGCCTTTAACGCGATTAAAGCGGCAATGATTACCTATGGCTCCCAACTAAGTCAGGCGCTTGCACCTCAGGGCATTCGCGTTAACTGTGTATCCCCGGGTCCAATCGAATATCCGACGGGCAACTGGGAGGCAATCAAAGCGAGTATGGAAGATTTTTACGCTGGTATAGTAGCGCAGATGCCAATGGGCCGTCTTGGAGAGCCCCAGGAAGTCGCAAACTCAGTTGTATTTCTGTCTAGCCCGGCTAGTCCATACACCACAGGTGTAAATCTTATAATTGATGGCGGCTTTACCAAACGCGTTCAATTTTAACCTAAACAGTGAGTGAATAATTAAGGAGTTCAGCATGTCAATGACAGCAGCAGAAGTACTAGGCACCATGTACCAGCGAATGGGCGAACAGGACTGGGAAGGCATGATGGCCGTGATGTCAGATGACTTTAAGGTTATTGAGGCTGACTCGTTACCTTATGGTGGTGTCTGGGAGGGCAAAGACGCAATGCAGCGTCTTTATCCCGCAGTAGTGGCACATTTTGATGAATTTTCCCCGGTCATCAAAGAAGTTATAGGCGGTGTTGAGTGGGCAGCCGTTATTGTCGAGCTCACATTAATATCGAAAAAAACCGGCAGGCGATTTGTGCAAACAGTCACCGAAGTTGGCCGTATTCAAGACGGCAAAGTAGCAGAGTTACAAATCCATTATTTTGATACTGCTGAGATAGCTAGGGAAATAGGTGACGCCTAATGTCCTCCATCATTGAAAAAGTATTGGTGGTCGGTGCATCTGGCGATCAGGGGCTACCCCTAGTTGCAGCGCTGCTGGATATGGGGGTCACGCCTATCGCCGGTGTGCGACGCCTAGATGCAATGAAAGACACGGCCTTTCCCGATATGCCGGCTATCGCCGCGGACATAATGGATCAGGGCTCGTTGGAGATGGCATTTGCACAGGTGGATGCGGTTGCCATGCATTTACCCTTTGTCTTCGATATCGAGCTCGCCGCTGAATTTGGGCGCAATATTGCTGCCGCTGCGGCAGCTGTAGGCCTCAAGAAAATTGTTTTTAATACTAGCTGTTACGTGGCTGATACGGATCTTGGTATCAGCGCCCATGATGGCCGTCGCAGAATAGAGGCATCTCTTCGAGAATGCGGTGTCGATTATGTGATTCTGCGCCCTGCCGTGTTTATGGATAACATGATTCGTATCTGGTGCAAGCCAACCATCGTGTATAAAGACACCTTTGTTTATCCGGCGGCAGGAGACCTTAAGGTGAGCTGGATATGTCTAGATGACGTCGCCAGATTAAGTGCCTATGCAGCGGTAACGCCTACTCTCAGGAATAAGACAATTCCCGTTGGCGGGCCTGAGCCTTTAACTGGCTTTGAGGTGGCTGAAAAACTCACGGCAGCCACTGGCCGAACGGTTCAATTTAACAGCATTGCACCAACGACCTTTGCGCAAAATATGAGTGAGTTGGTGACCGGGTCTCGCGATATTGAACCTCAGAGCATCTACAATGGGATGGCGAGTTTCTACAGTTGGTATAACGCTCAGCCCCAATCACCCTTAAATATCGACCCACAGGGATTTGCAGATCTACTGCCGGTAAAACTCACCAGCTACGAAGAGTGGGCTTCTGAACAGGATTGGACCAATGTCTAATCCTTGGCCCTGGATCTGGAGAAGTAGCAAGGGTAGGTGACGTCTACCCTGATTCTCGTACGCTGTCGATAATGCTATAGAGATAAGCAGAACTTGCCTGCTCCAATTCCATGCATCGTTGTAGACCCTGATTAACCACGTCGAGGTTCTCGTCGCTTAGCATCACGCGCCATGCCTCGGCGCCCTGAAGTTCAGCGTCAGCTTGAATGCCCAACTGATCGGCCAGAGACAGCCCTTCAAAAACGTTGTAGTAAACGTCCCGTGCGTCGGGAAGAGGGATCTGGATCTCAGCGGTTAGCTGCTCATCGATCAAAAATAATGACTCAATAATATCGGCGATTTTATCTTCACTGGCAGCGCAGGCTAAAAGACCTTCGCTAAATGCGGGTAATTGATCGGACCATTTTCGGTAGCGTTCCGCAGCGCCTCGTTCGAGGAGTGCTAGAAAGTTTGGCAGTGCCGCTTCAGGCACTTTGCTAATATAAGGCGATAGTATTTCACCGAAGTTAGGGACTGCGACAGCTGGAGTCGCTTGGGCAAAGGCTTGTTGAGGCATAGTTATCTCCTTTAGGGCTTTTCGACAATATTATAACTGCAGAATTCTCTTAGCGACGATATTTTTTTGCACCTGATCGCTGCCGCCATAAATAGTCGATGCGCGACCATTGAGATAGGCTGCCAGTGAAGTTTGACCGGCATCACTACCAATAGGAGTAGGGGCGCTATCGTGATAGAGGGGCCGTTCTGACGGTAACTGCAGGCCCTCATAGGCGAATAGATCGTTATGCAGTGTCTGTACTTCCTGTGCCAGATTCGAGGACATTAGTTTAGTTAAGGAGGTCTGCGGGCCGGCAGGTCGACCATTCGCGATATCAGCTTGAATACGGAGTTCAGTAAACTCCAGCGCATGGGCACGCAGTTTCAATTTGGCCAAGCGGCTTTCAAAGTCAGGGTCATTCCGGAGGCTGCTACCATCACCAATCATATAGTTGCGGGCATGTTTTTCTATCTTGGATATATTGACTAGAAGCTTTGGAGCAAAACAGCTGCCACCGCGCTCGTTCTGTAATAAGAACTTAGCTATCTCCCAGCCCTGTCCCTCTTCTCCAACCCTGTTCTCTAATAGTGTCTCGGCATTATCAAAAAACACCTGGTTGACTTCATGGTCGCCCGACATAGATAGGATCGGGGTCACTTTAATGCCGGGCTGATCAAGTGGTACCAAAAGAAAGGTGATTCCCGCTTGTTTTTTGGCTGATGAGTCTGTTCTAACTAAACAAAATATCCAGTTGGCATGTTGCGCATGGGTGGTCCAAATTTTAGAACCGTTGAGCACATATTTGTCTCCGTCTTGGACAGCGCGCATAGAAAGTGAGGCTAAATCAGATCCACTGCCGGGTTCTGAATAACCCTGACACCAGAAGTCTTCACCGGACCTTATACGCGGTATAAAGCGTTCTTTTTGTGCGGCAGAGCCATACTTACAGAGAACCGGCCCGATAAGCTGCAAGCTGATTGGCGCTGGTTTAGGCGCACCAGCAAGAGCCACTTCCTTTTCATAGAGATAGGTTTGCATTGGCGTCCAACCCATACCGCCATCTTCAACTGGCCATCCGTGAGTTATCCAACCTTTCTTATAGAGGACTTTATGCCATGCGAGACTAATATCGGGCTCGACAAATACCCCTGGCGTTCGCGCCAGACCGGTACGCATGGTTTCAGTCAGGTTCTCGTCTAGAAACTTCCGTACCTCATCTCTAAACTCAATATCTTCTGCTGATAAATTCATATCCATAATATGTCTCTCCGCCGGATGTATGTTTATTCATCAGGCTTGCAATGATTAAACTTCCAAAATGGCAACACCGGAAAGACCGGGGGCACCATAAACATGGCTGTATGCTGTTTTTACGTTACCACTGACCTGTCTGGATCCCGCGCGGCCTCTTAACTGGGTGACATTTTCATAGACCTGCCGCAGTCCAGTTGCTCCTATAGGTTCACCGCAGGCAATACAGCCACCATCTGTGTTGATTGGCAGTGTACCGTCAAGTTCGGTGCGCCCTTCGACCAGCCACTGTTCCTGCTCACCATCTTTACAGAAGCCATTTTCGGCCATATGCATAATCTCAGCACCAGATTCGGTATCCTGAAGCTGGGCTACATCAATGTCCTCTGGGCCAATACCGGCCATTTCAAAGGCTGCTTTTGAAGCTAAAATAGTTGGTTTGCCGCCATCGATAACTTCCATTGAGGGCGCAAATACCTCAAATGATCCAGGTGGGCGACTGCGAATAGCCACGCTGGCAATGCCTACGGCATCGGCGCCTAATTCACGCACCTTTGTTTCGCTGGCTAAAATAAGTGCTACGCCGCCTTCACCTGGAGCACAAAACATAAATTTAGACAGGGGGTGATTGATCATTGGTGAATCTAGAATTGTATCTAAATCCATGGGTGTTCTGCGCCAGGCATGATCTGCTTTCTCGCCATTGCGAAAAGATTTTTCAGCCACACGACCCAGTGTTTCTCTGCTAATACCATGGAGCTGCATATAGCGTTGAAGTTTCAAAGCAAAAAACTGAGTGGTTAACATCATGCCAGTCTGACCATACCAGTCTGGCAGGCCAAAGGCTGCTGGATTAGCGTTAAATGCCCCCCTTGGATGTTTGTCGAACCCCACGGCCATAGCGATATCGCACTGACCTGAGGCGATTGCATTTTGCGCTGTAGACAGGGCGCTGCCACCGGTTGCACAGCCATTAAATACATTGATAAAAGGCACGCTGGTGAGGCCCAGATCATTAATCATGACATCGGCATTGCCCGCTGCTACTGAGCCGCCGCTAGCAAATTGAATGTCATCCCATTCCAGGTTGGCGTCTTTGAGTGCCTGACGTGCGGCAAACACGCCCTGGTCGCGTCCCGAACGTTCCTCAGTGCGACCAAAAGGGTGGATGCCGGCGCCGATGATGTAGACTTTGCTCATAATGCTTGCTCCGGTCTAAATGCAAAGTTCGAGCGCGAATCGTCGAATGGCGTTATCACAAATTCCATTGGCATGCCTATTTTCAGCTCCTCTAAGGTGGTCCCTACGATGTGAGACTCAACGATTATCTGCCCGGGTAGTTCGATATAACCTAGTAAAAACGGCGTGAATTCTTCAGGGCCGTCATAGGGCGGTTTAGGTCTAAAATCTTGCCGAGTAAATGACCATAGAATCCCTTTGCGAGCGAGTTTAATTATGCTGAGATTCTTGCCAGAATCACCCTCTGGAATGGGAAAAAAAATCTTGCCATCTGCTGACTGTCCACCAAGTAGATGGGGCTTTTCATCATCGCTCCACAGGCCCGGTGCGATGGGGCGTAATTCTGTTGTCATGAGTTTCTCGCATAGTGTTTAAGGTTGTTAGCGGTATCGCCGAACAGGCGCGACAGCAGCATAATACGCTTCATAGCGTGGCCCACAGCAACTTCATCTGTGATTCCCATTGCGCCATGAAACTGCACTGCAGTGCGAGCAATAAGGTCGGCGCGCTCACCGATAAACGATTTGGCGCCCATGGCATTCGCATGCCATTGCACGCCGGTTTTAGTGTCTAACAATAGAGTGCGAAATAGCAGTGAACGCATTTGTTCTAGTTCGCTGTAGCAGTCAACTAGACCGTGCTGAATAGTTTGAAATGAACCAATAGTGACGCCGAATTGTTCACGCTCTTTGACATAACTTATGGTGCTGTTGAGCAAAAGTTGGCTCAGACCAAGCATTTCGGCACAGCAGAGAACATTTATCTCTGCAATGACATCCTGAAACTGCTCAAAGGTAATATTTAGTCGCGAATCTAAGGAAATTTTTACTTGGTTAAAAGTAATCGCTGCGGCCTGACTACCATCTGCGAGGCGATAATGCTGAGTTTCAATACCTTTGCTGTCTGAGGCAACGGAGTAGATCCCAAATTCACCCGCCTGCTGAGCAGTAACGAGAAATCTATCGGCCAAGGTTGCGGTTTGCACAAAGTGTTTGTCACCGTTTAACTCATAACTACTGCCGTCATCGAGTGGCGTGACATGGGTGTTATTTGGAAACAGCTCATAGCGGCTAGCTTTTTCTGCAAAGGCAACTGAGACTAGCTGACTGCCATCGAGCAAAGAACTCACCAGAGCCTCGTCCGCGGCGATATTGCCGAGCCTGATGGGGAAAGCACCATTTTCCAGCCAGGGATCCAAAGCGTTATTAAGGCCGAGAGTTTCAGCGATGATACTTAAGTCGGTAAGCGACCCATCGAGCCCATCAAGGGCGGAACTTGCACCAATACTTAAAAGTCCAAGTTCAGCTAGCTCCTGCCAACGGTCTCTGACGTATCCGCCATTCAGGCTTCTGATAGAGTGCCGTTTGGTAACATCAACAGTACTTGCGAACCGTTCAGTTGTTGACTGAAATAGTCGCTGGGTTTCTGATAAATCAAAATTCACGTGAATTAAGCACCTACATTTACCGACGGATTATCCGCGGTTTAGGCAGTTATTTTGCCACATCAAAATTTTGATGTGATACGCAAAAGTGCTAGTAATAGGTGCTTTGACTCGTAGCTATTTAGATAGGGGTTGTTGGCGCTGCTGCCGCCCAAGTGGGGCTGGAGCAGCGCTATCAGGCCAGCTAGTCCGGTCAGAGTTTACATTGGTCATGGAACTCCAAGATTCTAATTGACTTCTCTGTCTTTGTCCTTCCAATAGGGCTCACGTAGTTCCCGCCGTAAAATCTTTCCCGACATATTACGTGGTAGTAAATCGATAAAGTCTATCGATTTTGGGCATTTGAATTTTGCAATACGCGTGCGCGCAAATTGGATAATGTCGTCGGCACTAACGTCCGTATCCTCTTTGACCACGACAAATGCTTTGATCGCCTCACCCCATTTTTCATCTGGAACACCTACAACTGCAACATCTTCGACATGAGGATGTGAGTAAATGGCATCTTCAACTTCTGCAGGATAGACGTTTTCTCCACCGGAAATAATCATGTCTTTGACTCTATCATGCATGTACAGATAGCCGTCATGATCAAGGTAGCCCGCATCTCCTGTTCGCAGCCAGCCGTTATAATCTATGGCTGCTTTTGTGGCTTCAGGTAAATTCCAATACTCATTAATATTCTTAACTGAGCGAGTGGCTATCTCACCGATTTCGCCGTTGGGCACGTTTTTGCCCTGTTGATCAATAATTTTTATCTCAACGCCCAACATAGCTTTGCCGACTGAACGCATGCGCAGGATCGCTTTTTCATCATCGCTATCAGGAAGATGGTCTTCAGGTGAAAGCGCAACAATGGTACCACCGCTTTCTGTCATGCCATACATCTGGACAAATCCACAGCCAATTTTAGTAATCGCTTCGCGCATCAGTTCCAGTGGAATAGGTGACGCACCGTAGAAGATGAACTGCAGATTGGAGAAGTCAGTTTTGTCGAAATGGGGATGCTTTAATAACATCTGTAAGGTCGAAGGGACCATGAAAATCTTACCAATCTTGTATTCTTCAATCAGTCTGAGCGTCTGGTCGGGATCGTATTCTGCCAGAATTAAAACCTGCGCGCCGCTGTGCATAATGCTCAAGCCAAAGGCTGTCCCGCCAACATGAAAGCAGGGCATCGCTAAGAGTCCGGTTTCGCCTCTCGAGTACTGCTGCCAGCCCTCCATTACGTGCCCTTCTTCCTGACCGCGCAAGGCCAGCATCATTCTATCGGTCAGTACTGCGCCCTTGGGGCGCCCGGTGGTACCTGACGTGTAGAGCTGCAAGATAGGATCGTCAGCGGAGCCATCAAGATTCGGATCAGCGTCACAAAATTGCTGCTGCCAGGCTCTGTAGTAGGCTGTGCCCTCTTTATTACTGTCTATTAAAAAAATCTTTGGACAAGTATTCAGCGATGACTGTATCTCCATAAGCACATCATGAAACTCGGCGGCGGCAAAAATAATCTTGGCGCCAGAATCATTTAGAACATATTCCAGTTCCGGCCCAGCGAGCCGCCAATTTAGTGGTGATACAACCGCCCGTATCTTGGCTGCAGCGGCAATCAGTTCAAAATAAATCGGTGAATTTTTACCAAGAAAAGCAATGCGATCAGCTACTTGAATACCCTCACTGAGTAGCCCATTTGCCGTTTGACTGCTAAGACTATGGTACTCAGAAAAGGTGGTGGTTTGATCTTCAAAATAAAAAAGGGTGTCGTCACCCAGCTCCTTTGCTCTCAGCCTAACCGTCTGAGCAATTGAATAGAGGCCTTTGGTAGATAACATGCTAAATGTCCGTCCTAACAGTGTCCCTGAAGTATACTTTCACTTATTGATTTTTAAATCTAAACCTCACTTTCCATGCCTAACAAAACAAATAGCTAGGTCAGTAGGGAGGGGCTATATGCTCGCTTAGAAAGGCTACCATATTGGCTTCTGATCTGTTTATATAGGGCCATTACTGCTGGATAAGACCAATGCATTTTTAAAGGGCCTTTTTGAAACGGGCTACAAGACCATATGAAAATAGGATAACGCATGCGAGTAAATGACGAGATGGCGGCAGGCAATGCATTAATTCGCCCAGATCTTCCAGAAATTCTTGATAAAGTGCAGATCAATTCTATGGCCGATATCCATGACGCCGCCGTGGCGTTGCAGGCCATAGGTGAAGAGTATGGTTTAAAGCTGGCTCTGTGTGATGATATCTCTTCCCGCGAACCCCTTGTCGATGATGACGGTATTGTTCTAAATGCTGATGTATTTGGTTGGGTCGAGGACAGAGAGCGTTGGTGGGAGCAAAATAGTTTAGCGCTGCACAGCCCTATGGTCAGGGCGTGTCGCTATGAAAATGAACCTTTCTGGTGTAACTCTGGTGGCTTTTACTGCCATGGTCACAACCCCTATATTGAAAAAATTGATCTGAAAACTTATTTTGAAGAAACTAATCGCTTTCAATCTGCCGTGCTAGTGCCTATTCATTTGCCCTTCGGCCAGATATCAGCCAATAGTATCCATTCTTTAGATCCAAAGAACACAGATTTAGCCAAAGAATACGAACTCTATGCTGATTTCTTCGCCCTTTTATTTCGCCGTTTTATCTCTGGCTATGTAGCGGCTAAAAGAACCACTCGCCGTATCCCGTCAGACTGCGTTTTATCTCGTCGGGAAGTTGAATGCCTGCACTGGGCTGCCATAGGCAAAACAGATAAAGAAATCGGCATGATCATTGATCTCTCCCACGCGACCATCCGTTATCACATGCAACGTGCTGGCGAGAAGCTTAATGCGGTCAATCGTGCCCAAACTATTTTCAAAGCAGGCCAGCTTGGATTTTTAGGCGCCAACGACTAAAGGGCTCAGATCTCCCAAGTGTTCCCTATTAAAATCGCTATACCCCCATACCAATTTTAAGGTTATTGTTGAACCTCGCAGAAAGGTCGGCAACTTTGTAATGCTTTCTTTGGTTCTACATCTGAGAGAAGTATAAATGTTAGGCTAGAGGTTGAAGGTGCGGCGCTGATGGCGAGTCGGATAGCGGCTTAAAATAACGACTTTATATAGAGTAAACCACTATTCTTGACCGCTTAAAGGAACATTCGTATGCGCAAATACTACCGATATTATGTACTGATCATGGTGACACTGGTATCTATGATTAATATAGCTGATCGGTTGATCATGTCTATTTTGATGGAAGATATCAAAGCAGATTTTCAGCTGTCCGATACACAGGTTGGTTTATTAGTGGGCTTGGCCTTCGCCTTATTTTACGCATTGATGAGTTTCCCAATTGCCCGTTGGGCAGATATTGGCAATCGTAAAAATATCCTATCACTGGCAGTGATTCTTTGGAGTGGTATGACAGCTCTATGCGGTGCCGCGGCTGGATTTTACAGTTTGTTTTTAGCCCGCCTCGGCGTGGGTGTGGGTGAGGCTGGTGGCAGTCCGCCAACCTATTCACTTATTGCAGATTATTTTAAGCCTAGTGAAAGGGCGCGCGCCATGGGTGTTTACATGGTTGGTGCGGCACTGGGTACAGGTGGAGGACTGATAATCGGTGGTATTCTTGGCGAAATGCTAGGGTGGCGTAAGACCTTTCTAGTGCTTGGCATACCGGGTGTTTTGCTGGGAGTGCTGTTCTTCTTTTCTGTAAAAGAGCCTCAGCGCGGGCGTTTAGATGCGGGTGGGGAAAAAGATAAACAGGCCCAAGCTATCAAGAAAACTCTTAAATCACTGGCCGCCAACAGTATCTTTATTCGTATCAGTATGTCCTTTGCAATGTTAACGATGATCGGATATGCCATGGCATTTTGGCTGGCGCCGATTATGTTGCGTAACTTTGATATACCGCTGAGTAAGGTGGGTTTGTATCTCGGTCTTACCTATATTGCTGCTGGTATACCGGCGCCTCTAATTGGAGGCTATTTTACTGATTACATGGCCAAGCGTGATGCGCGGTGGCGTGCATGGATTCCAGCCATTGCCATTATTATTGTTGCTGTAGCTCTTTGGTTCTGTGTGATGGCAAGTAGCTTTGAGGTCTTTATCTCTTGTTTTGTAGTAGCCTATTTTGTTTTTATGATTCCGCAGGGCGCTACATTATCTGTACTCCAATCCTCCCTTGGTGCTGGTGAACGTGCCGTCGGGTCTTCATTCGCCTTAATGATCAATAGTTTGATGGGCGCGGCACTTGGCCCTCTGTTAGTGGGAATATTGAGTGACTCTTTATCGGCTGAATATGGTGTTAAATCACTCAATTATGCATTAATTTGGGTCTGTATTGGGGCGTCTATTATCGGCTGTTTTTATTATCTTTGGACTGCTCAGGCAATGTCTGCGGAACTCGAAGAAGATATAGATCTGCAAGATGCACTGGAAGAAAAATAAGATTTATTATTTTGCGTCGGCCTGTGTCTACGGTGCATGATATTCACATAAAAAGGTTGTATGACTATGGTTGAAACGGTAACAGGAAAAAATCGCTCAAACGGAATCAGTTATAATGAGCTTGCCAGTGGAGATGCAGTGCCACCACCAGCAGTCTATCTGGAAGATTCGCCGATGAAGCCCGGCGCTACCAAAGTCGATGTTCGACGATTTTTCTCCAAAGAAGAACATGACCTTGAAGTTGAACGCCTATGGAAACGGGTCTGGCAGATGGCCTGTCACGAAGATGATATTCCCAATGTGGGTGACACCCATGTCTACGATATTGCTGGGTTGTCATTTATGATTGTACGGACCGAGGTGGACCAGGTTAAAGCATTCCCCAATGCCTGTTTGCATCGTGGCCGACAATTGTGTGATAACCATCGCAAAGGTCTCAAAGTTATTCGCTGTCCGTTTCATGGTTGGTCATGGTCCCTAGATGGCAAATTAAAGGAAGTTCCCTGTGAGTGGGATTTCCCAACTATAGCTACCTCCAAAGACGAATATGCGCTGCCTAATATAAGTGTTGGGCACTGGGGTGGGTTTGTATTTATTAATCCGGACCCTGACTGTGAATCATTAGAAGATTTTATGGGTGATTTTGACCGGCACTTTAATGCGCCTTTTTCTCAGCGTTACAAAGCCGCGCATCTGGTCAAGCGTCTGCCCTGCAACTGGAAGGTAGCCCAAGACGCATTTATGGAAAGCTATCATGTGGTTGGCACACATCCCGAGTTGCTGCCGACTTTTGCAGATTCAAATTCTAAATATGATGTCTGGGGAAATTATTCTCGCGCTATTTCGGCTTCTGGGCCACCGAGTCCCCATATTGATCATCATGACGCTGATTACACCGCGTTTCCTGATGGCAAGGTTTTTCAGAGTTTTTGTCACCCGATCAGTGGCCATACTTACAGGCGCATTGAAGAAAACCGAGTCGAGGTGACTGACAGAAAAGGTAAGACAGGTGTGTTTGATATGGCGGCCAACTATATCGAGGGCGAGATACAATTTGCTGATCCACACCTCTGTGATTGGATAGGCGGAAAAATAAAGCTAGGGGAAGAGGATATGCCCGACAGCTACCCCACTGATCCTGACTCGCCCTATGTTTACCGTCAGGCGAGAGCGGCAATGATGCGCGATCAATATCGCCCGTCTTTTGGAGATGCCATAGATAAAATTAGTGACTCCGATTTTAATGAGGCAATCTTTTACAATCTTTTTCCAAACCTGAGCCCTTGGGGTGATTTTAATCCAATTTTCTATCGCTTTAGACCCGATGGTGATAATCCGGAGCAGTCACTTCATGAGGTTATGTATATGGTGCCAGTGCCTGAGGGGCAGGAGCGCCCAGCTCCAGCTAAGATGACATTCCTTGATCTCGACGACGATTACACGGATGCGCCAGACTTTATGGGTTACCTGTTAAAAGTGTTTAATCAGGATGCCCTGAACCATCCAATGGTTCAAAAGGGACTACATAACCACCCTAAGGGTGAGGTGATTTTTGCTAGTTATCAAGAGTCGAAACTGCGCCACTTTTACGAGACATTAGATAAATGGCTGGCGAGCGATACAGCACCAAAGAGCAACTAATAGAGGTGCTCTTTGGTTAGTTGAATGTTTGGGCAAGCAGGTGATTATTTAGAACTCTTTGCCGTCTTTGACTAATCGAACAAGATAAGGTGAAGGGGTAAATGCACTGCCGAATCGCTGCTCAAATTCGCGCAGCTTTTCTAGGACCTTCTTAAGGCCTATGCTGTTGGCCCAAAACATTGGGCCACCTTTATAAACTGGCCAGTTGTAGCCCTTGATGCAGGCAATATCGATGTCTGAACTGCGCAGTGCAATACCCTCATCGAGCACCTTGGCGCCTTCGTTAATTATCGGATAAAGCAGTCGCGCCAGTATCTCTTCTTCATCTGCGGCAACTGGCTCTATGCCTTTCTCCTGAGCAATATCTCGGATGACCTCCATAGCGATCGCTGAGAGTGTTTTTTGGCGATTTTGATCATAGTCGTAGTAACCACCATTTTTCTTCTGTCCCAGCCGTTCCATCTCGACCAATACAGACTCGACAGTGCGCTCCTTGGACTCGCGACCCAATACATCTAGTCCAACCAGATCCTTCATGGCGATGGGGCCCATGGCAAAGCCATAGTCATAGATCACTTTGTCGATGATCTCAGGGTTAATACCCTGGAGAATTAGATTATCTGTCTGAAAGCTCCTAACCTTCATCACACGATTGGCAATAAAGCCCCAGCCAACCCTTGAGAGCACAGGTGTTTTGCCGATGGTTTTGGCCAGTCGCATACCGCTATTTATTACATCAGAATCTGAATGTTCACCACGCACCACTTCTAGTAGGTTCATCACATTTGCTGGAGAGAAGAAGTGCAGACCGATGACATCCTGTGGCCGTGATGTGGCGCTGGCAATTTCATTGAGATCGAGATACGAGGTATTAGAGGCGAGAATACAACCCTGTTTGGCAACGGCATCAATGCTGCTAAAGACCGCTTTTTTGATTTCCATCGTTTCGAATACGGCTTCGATAATAAGATCTACAGTGGATAGATCTGCATAGTTTAGCGAGGGATTGATCAGTCCTAAGCGAGCCTCAAGCACCTCTTTCGTCATGCGGCCTGCCTTGACTGAGCGCTGATAATTGTTTCGTATCACTTCGATGCCCTGATCTAGGGCCTCTTGTTTTTGCTCCAATAAGGTCACTGGAATACCGGCATTTAGGAAGTTCATGGCGATGCCACCACCCATGGTTCCAGCGCCAATAACACCAACGGTTTGCAGAGGGCGAACTGGCGTGGTTTTGGGAATATCTGGCACTTTACTGCTCTCGCGTTCGGCAAAAAATACATGCCGCTGTGCCGAGGAGTCGCGACTCTGTTGCAGTTCTGTAAACAGTTCACGTTCACGCTTTAGCCCTTGGACATAGGGCAAGTCAGCGGCCAGTTGAACAGCTTTGATAATATTTTCCACTGACTTAAAGCCTCGAAAACGGCGTGCGTTTTTGGCTCTAAAGGTATCGTAAATTTCGGTTTGTCCTTGATGTTCTGCGGTCTTTTCGTTGCGCTCTAATACCAGAGTGCGAGGCGCATTTTGATCAACTAACTCTCTGGCATAATTGATGGCTTCGGCCAATAAATCATCGCCTGCACAAACTCTATCGATAATGCCGAGCTCAAGTGCCTCACTGGCTTTTATCTGTCTACCGCTGGTAATGATTTCCAGCGCAGCGGGGACACCGACTAATCGGGGTAACTTTTGGGTACCGCCGGCACCGGGCAGTAGACCCAGCTTCACCTCTGGTAGCCCCATTCTGGTACCCGCAATGGCAATCCGATAGTGGCAGGCGAGGGCAGTTTCGAGACCACCGCCCAGTGGGGTGCCATGAAGAGCGGCAATGGTTAATTTTGGACTTGACTCAATAAGAGCTATCACTTCGGGCAATATAGGCGATTTTGCTGGGGTGCCAAACTCCCTGATATCTGCGCCAGCAAAAAATGTCCGTCCACTGCAGGCTAGAATGATGGCATGCACATCGGCATTAGTCGATGCTCGCTCAAAACCTTCAACAATGGATTGGCGAACATCAATGCCAAGTGCGTTAACTGGTGGCGAATCTATACTTACAACTGCAACGCCCTCATATACTTGATAGGTCAATAGGTTAGTCATATTGGTATTAATTTATTTCCCCGTTATTTTATTTTAATGCTGCAGTGACAGTGTGAGACGCACCTGTCTGAAAACTAGCCCCCGGAGGGGCGGGTATCACCGCTGCCAGACCAGTCCTGTCGACTTGCCCAGGATTTAAGAGTTTCTAATTTAATTTCCGGTAGGCGCTCTAACATATATTCTGTATTCACAGCGAAGGGCATAGTGGGGGAAGTATTATTATAGTGATAGACCTCTGAGATATAACTGATAAATCCCTTTCTTTTCTCTTCGCCGACGGAATCGCCCATAGCCGCCACTAGCAGATGGGCAAACTCCTCCGGCGTGCAGGGATCATAATCAAGTTCGAACCCAAGTACGCTCGATAGTGTTGCTGCAACCTCTGCCCCTGTCAGTCGTTCGGGGCCTCCTATATTGAGCCAGCTTCCAACCATATCGGGCCGATCCAGGGATGCCATCATGATTTTGGCCACGTCATCAAGGCAAATCCAGTTGGCGCCTATATCTGGCGCATGGGGATAAATATATCTTTTTTCATCCATCAACATAGGCCGAGCCCAGTCGGTGAGAAGGTTGTCCATAAACAGCACGGCACCAAAAACAGTGGCGGGCACGCCGGTTTCCCAGAGCGCATTGAGACCTCTGGTGTTACCCGTGTAGGTATGAGAATCGCCGGGACGATCCGGTATCCAACTGGCGGTATTCCATACCAATCTGTCCACGCCGACATTTTTACAGGCGTTGCCGATGCTGGTACACAGCTGCTCTCGTTTAAAATTGAGATTTAAGGGATGGTTATAAAATACAAATTGAGAGCCATCGATAGCGTTTTCAATCGTTGATTCATCTTCGATATCTAGATACCGCGAGTGCACCTTGCCAGTGAATTCTCCTAGTTTCGGTGAGCCACTCCGTGACAGAGCGCGAACATCATACCCCTGCTGGAGAAGATGTTTGATTTGGGCGAGACCTTGCCGACCTGTTGCACCTATCACTGAAACTGTTGACATTTTTTCTCCTTCTTGAAATGTCAGCATAGCCTTGTCAGCTTATCTAACCAATACACTGTTTTGATAGTGCATGGATTTAGAAATCCATTATTTTGAATTTTTGATTTTTATCGATCGGTACTTAGGAATAGCCAGCATTAAAAAATTTGGCTTTAAGAACTTAGTTTTAACCAATACAGCTCAATAGATTTAGTCGAGCGGCATCCCTATAACTTTAGCTATGTGTTGGTGCACAACTTGCAACGCCCATTCATTGGCGCCTAAGACAACATGATGGCTATCGGGAGCGGTCAATAGATTTGCGTAACCATTGGATGCAACTCTGTAGTCTTCCTCTTGCACGACAGTCGCGGTTGCATCATAGGCAGCGATACAGCTACCCTTATGCAGGTCAGACTCAATGCCGAAAGGTGCGTAGACCGCAAATTGGCAACGGGTCTTGCCAACGCCATCTGGAAATAAACGAAAAACTTGGGTAAAAAAAACATTATCGGCAACTGCGCCAAAAAATATTATGGTATTAGGAAACAAATAATGCACGCCACCATAGATTGTCTCGGGCCATTCGCTTTCATCTATATCTATTAAATTACCAGTGGACAATTTAGGGAATTCAATACGATGATGTTTACCAAAGGTTTCAAAAACCTGTTTGTCTGTGTAGTTGGTATGAGCTAGGGTGGTTTTATGAAGAGTGCCAAAGTGGTAGCTTTCACCATAGGTATCCAAAGCAAATTTCCAATTAGAGTCTGCGGTCAGCACACCTTTTTTCACTGGCTCCGCACGCCATAATTCTAGTTGTGTGAGTATGTCCCCATAGTCGCCGAGAAAGGCTTCAGCATCTATGTCGCCAGCGTCCGGATCTGCCTTGACTAAAACCAGTCCAATATGTTCGGCACAGGGTAGTTCAATGAGGTCGCGTCCACCCTCAGGACAATCTGCAAAGCCCTCTTTACCTGGCTGCCCAATAAGGCGGCCGGTATTGTCGAATGTCCATGCATGGAAAGGGCAGGTGAGTCTATTTTTCACTCCAGCCCAGGGTTCTGCCTCTTCGATTAATTTAGCGCCCCTATGTGTGCACATGTTTAGGAAGGCTCTCGCAGTACCGTCTTTGCCACGGGACACTATTATTGACGGCCCCGCAGCATCAAATAAAACCGTGTCGCCCGGATTGGGAATATCCCCAGATAGGCATGCGACCAGTGGCTGGGCAAGGAAGATATGTTTTTGTTCTGCGTCGAAACGACTTTGATCAATATAGACCGACTTGTGCAGCGGCAATGCGGCATCTGCCAGTTGATTGCCGTGTTTGAGCATGTGCACCTGCTTGCGCTGGGACTCTCGAGCGCTCTGAGCCCGCACCTCAGCCCAATCTATAGATTCATCAGGATTTTTCATTGTCGTATTCACCCACTATTTCGAGAGACGTCTAGCGCATCTTCTGGCTCAAAGTATTGGTGTAAACGATACCCTTAAACACTATACAGCGGTATAGCGATTTTAATAGTGTTCAAGCTATTCCTCTAGTCATTGGCACCTAAATAGCCTAGCTGGCCAGCTTTAAAAATGGTTTGGGCACGATTGACCGAGTTGAGTTTCTCTCCGGCTCGCTGCATATGATAGCGAATGGTGGCATGGGATAGATCAATGATCATCCCAATTTCTTTATCTGTTTTGCCTATGGCTGCCCAGTGTAGACATTCCACCTCACGCCGAGAGAAAACGCAGTCTGATGGGATGCGCCGTGTTGTTCGCTTAGCCGCCACATAGCCAGAGATAAACCGCCGAATCAAAAGTGCGAAGAAATCCGCATAAAGTTCGTACTCTTCCGATAAATCAGTTTTTGCTGGATCTAATGAATGGATGCTGTTCGCTGAAATCTGGCCAAAGGGCAGATGAATAGGGATCAGAACAGCAGATTGAAAGCGGTTTGTTTCTTCAAAATAAGTCTTCAACTCAATTTTTTCGATATAGGGGTTATTACCATGGGAGTAAAAGCCCCCAGAGTTACACCAGAAGGGCTGATTTTCATAACGACATGCCCTAACCATAGGGCTATGTAAAGCCAGGCTATTCTGCTCCCACCAGCGCTCCTTGTCAGCGACCCAGCCGAACACATCGGAATTTAAAACAACACCGTCATTATCGACAAGGGGTTCACGGGAGGAGATATCATCACATATGGCAAGTTTGAGCCCATATTCACTGCCGATCGCCTGCAATGCGACTGCGGCATTATGAATGTCGGCCATGGAATTGATTTGCACCTTTTCTAAGCTATCTGGCAGATCTGGACGTCGCAACGCATTTTTAGCGGTTGAAGAAATAATAAACATTCTTGATTGTTTCATTTATTTGGAGGTAAAACAAGCGCAATGATGGGTTAAGTTCGTCGTTGCTGATAATCACTTTTGATTGGGGCGTTAGAGGTCCGCAAAGGTTATATTTCAGAAATATTAAACAGGGGAATGATGATGAAGCGACTAGAGGGCAAAAAAGCGGTTATTTTGGGTGCCGCAACTGGTGATAATATGGCTCAGCGGATAGCGCGACGCTTTGCTGATGAAGGTGCAGCGGTCTTGGTTAGTGGTCGCAATGAAGCGGTGTTAAAGGCGCTTTCGTCGGAGCTTGGCGGCAGTTATGCCCTCTGCGATATCACTGATCATGAGCAGGTCTCTCAGCTAGCAGCTCAGGCTCGGCAGGAGCTAGGTACAGTCGACGTTGCGGTTAACGCAGCAGGTTGGGGGCTGCTAAAGCCAACGCTGGAGTTAACCGACGAAGAACTAGAGGGTATCGTCAATTTGCAATTTAAAGGAGTACATTATTTTCTCGCTGAGTTTGTCAGGACTATGATGGCTAATCCCAGTCCCGGTGGTTCATTGATTAATATCTCCTCCGCAACCACCAAAGCACTGGTAAATAATCATGCAGCCTATATTGGTACTAAAGCTGGGGGCGAGGCACTAGTGCGCTGTGTTGCCAATGATTACGGCCAATATGGTATCCGTGCCAATTCGATCTCACCGGCTTTTACCAAGACGCCGATGACCAAGGGCAGCTTTGCGCTCCCCGGCCTGGTGGATGTCTTTCAGTCACGGGTACCTTTAGGTCGCTTAAATACCTCAGATGATGTGGCTGCCGCAGCGCTGTGGTTGGCTAGCGATGAGGCTTTTGTCACGGGCGAAAACATGCAGGTAAATGGTGGGCTGACCTTGCGTGGCAATCCGCAGGCCACTGATATAGAGAGTGCAATCATGGCGGCGGGGTCCGCTTAGGCCTCAGCTATAGTAAGCTATGGTTCGATGCCGCTCGGTAAGACGATGGTTCTATTTCGGGATAGCAGCCCCGGCGTCAGGCTATTACTTGCACGTGTTTTTGATAGTGGTAATCGCTGTCGGTCTATCTGATAGTGATTGGCGCCAGTATCATGGGTAAAACTCCAACCGATTAACGGGTAGTGTCGATCATTATGACTGAATTTAGAACTGCATTTTTTATTCCTGGCGGCAATGAAAAAATGCTGGCCAAAGCTGGCTCAATACCTGCTGATCTTATCATTTTCGACCTTGAAGATTCTGTCTTGGAGCCAGAGAAGCCGCAAGCTCGGACGCTGGTTGAAGCTATGCTCAAGCAAATGGCTGCGGGTCAGCAGTCGTTGGCGGTGCGTGTCAATGCGATGGACACACCTCACCTAATGGCGGATCTGACCGCGATCATGTCAGGACGGCCGGATATCATTATGCTGCCAAAGTTGGAGAACGGTGAGCAGTTAACTCAGCTATCTGAGGTGCTGGATCAATATGAATCTAGCCACGGTATTGTGCAGGGCCTAACCAAGGTGATTGCTATCACCGCGGAAACTCCCGCGGGCATTTTTGGGTTCGACAGTATCAACAATAGCAGCAATCGGTTGATTGGTTTGAGTTGGGGCCCAGAGGATTTGGCCACAGAGCTGGGGGCATCCGCAAATCGTGATACTGAGGGTAAGTTTTTACCGCCATTCGATTTAGCCCGCACCCTGTGTCTGGCTAAGGCAAGACAGCTTGGCGTGCAGGCGCTAGATACTGTATTTGCGGATATTGGCAATGCGCAGGGACTACAAGCAGAATGTGCCTCCGGTCGCAGGATAGGCTTTACCGGCAAGCTAGCGATTCACCCGTCCCAGGTTGAGATTATTAATAGGGCTTTTTTACCCACTCAAGATGAAATAGATAGGGCAAAAAAGATTGTCGACTTATTTGCAGCTAATCCTGGCGTGGGTGCACTGCAAATGGACAATAAAATGGTCGATATACCCCATTTGAAATTGGCCCAGCGCCTGCTAGCGCAATTAGATGCTCAAGCACTAGTTACGGACGAGTAGCGTTCTGACTATGCCTGATTAGACCACAGGCTCACAATCTCACCACAGCTAACCATCTGAGCATTGGCCGGCGCTGCAAAGGGATGATTGTGAAACCTTGGTGCTGGGTTGGCTTCGAGATTGTTATTTCGCATTGAAAATACCTCACGGGCCCTGTTATGTGGGTGCTGTGCAGCCTGATCTGGATCTAGCACGGGTGAGAAACACACATCGCTGCCCTCGAGTAGACTGCACCAATAGGCCTGAGAATGCTGGCTAATAATATGGCGGAGCTTATCTTTTTGTGCAGGCCATTTTTCACTGTCGAGCTGGTCGCAAAAATCCTTATCTGCGGATAATTCCAGCTTACTGAGTAGCAGTTGATAAAACTTTGGCTCCAGCGCGCCGATGGTAATGAATTTATTATCACTGCAACGGTAACTATCATACCAGTGTGGCCCGTCCAGCAGACTTTTACCTCGCTGATTACTAAACCGCCCATTGGCACGGGATGAAAACAGTAGATTCATCATGTTGGCCGAACCATCAACCATAGCAGCATCAATAATTTCACCTTTGCCGGTGCGATAGGCATTAAAAATCGCCGCCAGCATGCCAATGGTTAAATGAAGTGCGCCGCCGCCAATGTCACCGATAAGCGTAGGAGGTGTGACCGGAGCATCACCTGGTCTGCCCGCATACCAGAGTGCACTAGATAGGCCTATATAGTTGAGATCATGACCTGCGGCCTGGGCCAGAGGGCCAGTTTGACCCCAGCCGGTAACGCGACCGTAGACCAGTTTTGGGTTTTCTTGCAGACACAGGTCTGGCCCCAGCCCGAGGCGCTCCATAACGCCTGGGCGCATGCCCTCTATCAGGCCATCGGCATAGCGCAATAGTTCTATAACCTGTGCCCGATGCTGTGGATCTTTTAGATTTAGCTGAATAATTTTTTTGCCGCGATTAAGTACAGCGGTGCTATCGCCAGAATCATTCTCTGTGGCCCCTAGGCTAGGGCGCTGGATCAGAATGACATCGGCACCCAGATCTGCCAACTGCATGCCGCAAAATGGGCCTGGCCCAATACCTTCGATCTCAATTATTTTGATACCGGATAAAATACTCATAGTCTAAATCGCTATAGATGGACAAACTGAATTAAAACTGAGTCCAAACTATAACAGTTTGGCGGTGCGTCCCAGCCTGCTTTTGCGGTGACTAATAGAAGTGATAAGAAGTTGTTGAGTATGTTAAATAGGTAATTGATAAACTTAGAGCCGTCAAAAAATCTTGCCGAAAATAATAAGCAGCAAGCATCTTCTCAAACTATCAAACGAAAGGATCTGCAATGGATATTAAAAACAAAGTTGCCCTAGTGACTGGTGGTGCATCTGGTCTGGGTGAAGCCACCGCCAAAACTTATGTCGCTAAAGGTGCCAAAGTTGTCATCATGGATATGAATGATGAGCGAGGGCCAGCACTTGCTGAGGACCTTGGTGAGAACGCTATTTATGTCAATACCAATGTTACCCAAGAAGATGATGTTGCCGCTGCAATCGACGCGGCTATGAGTCATTTTGGCGCGATCCATATCTGTAATAATTTTGCTGGTATTGGCGGTGCTCATAAAACGGTTGGCCGTGAAAATGTGCCGCACCCTTTGGATCATTGGAAAAAGGTTATTGATGTCAATCTGGTCGGTACATTTAATGTTCTGCGTCTGGCGGCGGCACAGATGGCCACTCAGGAGCCGATCACGGAATGTGGTTCACGGGGTGTGATTATTAATACAGCCTCTGTTGCTGGATATGAGGGGCAAATAGGTCAGTCAGCTTATGCTGCGTCCAAGGGCGGTATTATCGGTATGACTATTTGTCTGGCGAGGGACTTATCTCAGCACGGTATTCGTGTGAATACCATAGCACCCGGTTTGATCCATACACCTATTTTCAACAAGATGCCCGAGGATAAATTGAATGCCCTCGAGGCCACGGTACTGTTTCCTAAGCGACTGGGGCGAGCGGAGGAAATTGCTCATTTAGCCTGTTATATCGTTGAGAGTGACTATACCAATGGCGAGACCATAAGAATGGACGGGGGAATTCGGATGACGCCAAGATAGGTCGCTGTAGTGGGCATCGTTAGGGAGACGTAATGATGCCTATTCTGATAAAGGTCTAGTTCAAGTGTTAGGCCTGACCTTTTTCGTATTGCTGTAAAACTGTTCGGGCAATCACCAGCTGCATAATCTCCGTTGTGCCCTCGAAAATTCGATAGAGGCGAGAATCTCGGAAAAATCGCTCGGCCTCATAATCCTGTATATAACCGGCGCCACCGTATATTTGCACCACGCGATCCACAATGCGGCCACAGGCTTCGGAGGCAAACATTTTTACACAGGCTGCTTCAAGCCGAATATCGAGGCCTTGATCCAGCTTGGACGCGGCATCGCGCAACATACACTCCATGGCGTAAATATCTGCCTGAGAGTCAGCGATTTTGGCCTGAGTCAACTGGAAGTTTGTGATCTGTTCGCCAAATGCTGTGCGCTGCATACCGTAGCGGATAGCACTATCAAGAGCACGCTTGGAAGATCCTAAAGAGGCCGCCGCCACAGACAGGCGCCCGTTGTTGAGTGAGTTCATGGCGACCTGAAAGCCATTGCCTTCCAGCTCTCCCAAAAGAGCAGAGGCGGGTAGACGGGTATCCTCAAAAATAATGTCTGCGATCTGCGCGCCTTGCTGACCCATTTTCTTATCGGGTTTTCCAATACTGACCCCAGGTGTATCAGCGGGTACGAGGAAGGCACTGATATGGCCATTCTTTGGCAGATCTTCAGACGAGGTGCGAGCAATTACCAGTATCAAATCGGCAAAGGGGGCATTGCTGATGTAGCGCTTCATGCCATTAAGCACATAGGTATCGCCATCTTTAACGGCCATCGAACGCATTGCTGCGCTGTCGGAACCGGACCCGGGCTCAGTAATGGCAAAAGCCGCGACAGCTCCACGGGCAATCGCTGGTAGCCATGTCTGTTTCTGTGCTTCGGTGCCATTTTTTGTCAGCGCTGTGTTTACGATACCATTACCAATAGCCATGATGGCTCGATATGCAGGTGCAGCCCAGGACATTTCTGTTAAGGCATTTAGGTACTGGCTGGCACTCATGCCCGCACCACCATATTCCTCGGCAATATTAAGACCAAATATTCCCAGATTGCGCATGTCCTCAAGTATACGCTCGGGGATTTCATTGGCCTCTGCCACTTCGCTTTCAGCTGGCACCATGCGCTCTTTGACATAGCGCTTTAATGTGTCGAGGAAAAGGTTATAGGTATCCTGGTCCATCTCTTTATGTTTCATAATGTCTTTGGCTTATGCTGCTATTGTGGATTGAATCAGATTACATAAATAAAACGGATCGTTGGTGAGATAATTCTCTAAAACCAAATATGCCGTGATAGGCGCCGGTACCGCTGCTGTTTACTCCGCCAAAGGGCATTCCCGGCACAGCCACATGCATAAGGCAGTTATTGACCGTGACCCCTCCGGAAGATGTCTTGCTAAGCACCATCTCACTAAACGCATCATCGTTGGTAAATATGTATAGAGCCAAAGGCTTGGGCTGCTGCTGAATATGGGTAATCGCCTCGTCGACTTCTTTGTAGGTAAAGACATTGAGTATAGGGCCGAAGGTCTCCTCACCCATGATGACGGCATTGGCTGGAACGTTAGTCATGATGGTTGGGTGGATTGACCGTAATTCAAGATCGCCACCTCCGCCGCAAACAATATTGGCACCCTTAGAGCGAGCATCATCGATATAGCCCTTCACGCGCTGAAAGTTGCGCTCATCAATAATTTTGCCATTAGTGTCTGGGTTGAGTTTGCCATCTTTGTAGAACATGGCTTGAAAGGCGCCTTGCACCATGACGAGAAATTCGTCTGCCACTTCCTCGGGCAGCCAAATGTTTTCCGGACAGAGACATACCTGACCATTATTCAGATTGCGAAATGCTGCAATGGTGGCCGCCGCTGTTTGCATATCAGCAGTACGATCGACGATAACAGGGTTTTTGCCGCCCAGTTCTAATGTCACTGATGCTAGATGCTTGGCTGCGGCGCTCATAATAATTTTTCCAACCGCAGGGCTGCCGGTAAAAAAGATATGGTCTATTGGTAGCTCTAGCATTTCATTGGCAAGGTCAACGCCGCCCTCAAAGACTGCAGCGTCTTTTTCATCAAATACCTCATTAATAATTTCGGCAGCCAGTTTACTGACATTGGGCGCTAATTCATTGGGTTTAACCAAAGCGCAGTTACCCGCCGCAATGATGGATACCAGAGGTTGGAAAAGTAGCGCAAAAGGGTAGTTCCATGGGCTGAATAACAGCACTATGCCGCGGCCCTCAGATATGATCTTGGCGCGACTCTCTACAAAGGGTGTTGGATCCGCTGCCGCAGGAGTCATCCAATTAGCCAGTTCCGCTACGGTTTGATCAACTTCCCCATAAATAGGAATTGCTTCGTTGCGTGCTCCCTCGTCATCTTTGCGCAAGTCGGCATGCAGTGCCCGCACCACGTCGTCCTCTCGAGACTGAATCACGGCCTTTAATTTAAGAAGTTTTTCAATGCGCTGTTCAGCTGTCGACGCCTTATTAACCCATTTATGCTGGGACTGTATTTCAAATACAGATTGAAGTCTGGCAGATGCTTGAGTCATAACGAGTTCCTTGCAGATTAGTCTGTACAGAGTGCTAGCACATGAGCACTGGCGCACACCTCTGTTGTTAGAGTTTTAGGTTAGAGCTTCCGCTTTTTTATCTATTGATGATCACAGATCGAAGTGCTGATGTGTACTAGCTATCCTGCTAGTATCGTGCAACGTACTTTAGGCGCAAGACAAATCCAGTCAGAGGGATGACATAGTCTCAGACTTGGGATACCTTGCAATCTCTAGTCTCACTGGTTGACTATTGCGGGGATCCAAAATAATGATAGTTATGATTAAAGTAAGGTACAAATCGCCTTGCCAGCTAAAGCCTGTGCACCAGCACCTCATGAGACAAGGCGTCGATCTGTGAAGCTAATTACAGGTCAACGAATTCTCTGCACTCTAGGTGATCTAAGCCCAGGCTATGCCAAGCTGCCACTGCCTGCACTACGCCGCTTCTATGATTGCTATGATCAGCTATTGGGCAGTGGTTCCAGAACTGACGTCAGCTACAAAAACAGGCGTATCCCTTTGGGCGAACAGCAGATACCGATCAGAATCTATCGGCCAGTAGCCAGAGCGGCTAGATTGACCATGGTCTATTTCCATGGCGGTGGCTATGTGATTGGGGGGCTTAAAAGCCACCATGGTTTTTGTAGTCTATTAGCGGGTAGAGCGGACATCAATGTTATAGCAGTGGACTATCGTTGCGCTCCCGAGAACCCATTTCCTGGCCCTATTAAAGACGGTCTGGGTGCCTGGAACTGGGTTGTGGATCATGCAGCCGAGCTTGGTGTTGAGAATACAAAAATAGGTGTGGGTGGCGATAGTGCTGGAGGCAATCTGGCGGCTGTGTTGGCGATGCAGACCTTTACCAAAGTAATCGCTGGCCAGCTATCCAAGGTGCCAGCATTTCAGTTTTTACTCTATCCATGGGTCGATATGAGCACTGAATCAGATTCAATCCAGCGCTATGGTAAAGGCCTGCTGTTGACAGAAGAAACTATGATTTTTTTTCGTGATAACTATCTTTCTGAGGGTGACCATGCTCTAGCTATCGTGGCTAGCCCAATGGCCTGTGGAGATGTCACTGGCACCCCAGATACTTTAATTGTGACAGCACAATACGATGTATTGCGCGATGAGGGGCTCGCCTTTGTTGACAAACTTAAGACGGGCAAGGTCAATGTCATTCACCAGCACCTGCCAGACTGTACCCATGGTTTTATCAGCATGGGCAGGTTTAGCGGGGCAACCCGCAAAAGACTGGAGCAGATATGTGACATGTTGATGGCTTATGGGGCTGGCGCCTAAAGTTTTATTTGGTTGCATGTTGCCTTACATCTAGCTAAGACTAGAGAGGCGAGCTTCTTGAAAGGATTCAGATGCTTATCTCTGTGAGTTCTCTTTTCCTCGACATTTCACCATAACCAGAAAGGAACTCTGGATGGACTCATTTAAATCCTTTGACCAGATTATGTGTATTGATAAACAGCATCTGTTCTTGCAAAAAATGGTCGGTAAAGAGATAGACCTTCGCTCCCATCATCAGCACATTTCTTCGATAGCGCTTCACCTTGGTGTTACCCAAGTCTTAAGGAGGCAATTCAATATAGCCAGAAATATGGCCCTGTACTCGTTTTTTTTACTCACTGGGCTCTGAGGTGCAGCTTAAAGCTTACAGCGTTATTGAGCATGCTTTTCGTATTAAGGCTAACAAGCCAGACTTGATGCTGCGCCAGCTATTAACTCTGGCCAATGAAAGAAACTGGCTGATGGCTTCAGGTTTTAGACATTTGCAGGATCCGGATCAGAGCAATAGTGACTGCTGGTCATTGGTGAAAATAATGCCTCAGCAGCGCAATGAATCAGCTCATGGTGTACCGCCCTTGGTATGGGAGTGCATCGGCCATATTGAACGCTGTGCAGATTTGGTAAATCAGTTGTTCTGTCGGCCCCGTAAGGCGGGTTGAACGTCATTGGGCGCTGAGTTGAGGAGAAAGTCTGGTCATGGTCTGATTGAGAATAATGGTTGATTCAATATTCTCTACCTGATCAACATTGGCTAGCTTATCTTTTAGAAATGATTCAAACGCCTGTAGGTCGGCCGTGGCTACCCGCAACGAATAGTCGTGCACACCAGCAAGAACACAGCATTCTAAAACTTCGGGAAAAGTGCTGATGGCAGTCTCGAATTCTGCCGCATTAGTAGAGGTGTTTTTGTTGAGTTTTACAAATATAAAGGCCGAGACATTAATGCCTAGCATGCTGTGGTCGAGGCGGGCATTGTACTGCTGAATCAGGCCGCTGTTTTCCAGCTTGCGTAAGCGTCGCAGACAGGGAGTTTGAGACAGGTTCACTAGCTCTGATAGGTCAGCGTTACTTATGCGCGCATTGGTTTGTAGTGCCGTGAGTATCTTTATGTCGACAGTATCTAGCTGATGAGTTTTAGAGAGCATAATAATCCAAAAAAGTTTATTTAAAGAGTGCAATCATACAGTAAATATAGTTTTAGCGGTGTTATTTGGCCGAAACTGCCGTGGCCTTTTTGTTAAGATTTATCGGTTTATAGACCACAAATCAGGCAGAAAAAGCATATGACACACAGGGCTCAGGCATTAGACCAATGGATTCGCAATGACTTCAGATTAATAAACAGTGCTTTGGAAGAGCTGTATTTTGCCAGCCCTGATCATCAACCCAACAGCGAAGCTGAGGCCCAGCTTAAGCAGCAGTTGGTTGATCAGGGCAAGGCACTGATTGTCGACCTGCTCAATGAGGGTAATACCGACGAAGGCTTTGATAGCGGTTTTGAGTTATTAGGTAATGTGGGTTTTTATATGGCCGCCTGTCGACGCCATGATATTACCGAGCCGTCCAGAGAAACTAGATCACCACTCCATGAGGCATCGGCACTAGCCATGCAGCTGGGTGCTTCACTGGGAGTTATTCCCCGTTTTGCCTCCTGCCATTTAGAGACTCACAATCGGGCGGTCAATGGTATCTATAAAACCTTTACCGACCTCAATGATGAAAAAATCTTCCTCGATTACAACACCCGCAGTGTATTTGCATTTATTCGTGCCTCTGAAGCTCTGCGGCAAATTCTGCCTTTAGGTGTTTCACATCCAGTGACCTATGATCTGCTGTTGACTGCTAAAACTGCATTGGAAGAGGTCTATCACTACAATCAAATTCTTTTTGAAAAACTTGATATCGACCGCTTTTTTCATTGCGTAAGGCCCTATTACCGACCTCACCGTGTTGGTTTGCATGAGTATCGAGGCGCCAATGCGGGGGATTTTTCCGGCATTAATGTTATCGATTTACTGTTGGGTCTTTGTCAGGCAGACGATCCCTATTATTCACAGCTTCTGGTGGATAAATTTCTGTTTATGCGCCCCGAAGATCAGCTGGTATTGCGCGATTGCATGCGCCGCACCAGCTTATTAGATAGCTTTATGGCCACTACCAAAGAGCATTGCCATGAACCCTGGCTACCAAAGAATCTCGGGCTTTTTTTAGAAGTCTGCCATGCCCATGGGCAGACCGCGTTGCAGCACCATGAGCAACTGGTTAATAAATTTATCGAAAAACCTGCCGAGAGCGCAGCCCTTACTGATGCGCAGGGACTGACAGCCAGCGGGCCACCATTGCCCGTATTGCTAAAGGGGTTGCGCAAACTCTGTGATATGCGCTGCGCGGCTGACGTGAATGGGGAGTTTAGAACTCGTCATAGTGATATTGAACATCTAAAAGGTCTTTTGCGATGAGTTTATTTCCCGAGCACAGCGGTATCTATCTGTTAAGCCATTCTGTAGGTCTGCCATTACTGGATGCGCAGGAGGCTGCGGCAGCAGCATTTTGGCAGCCGTGGCAGCAGGCCGATGAAAAGGTTTGGACCCATTGGCTAGCGGCTATTGATTCTTTTCGCCGTCAGTTGGCGATTTTATTAAATGCTGAGCTGGACAGCTTTTGCCCGCAGACCAGTCTCTCTAGTGCAGTGGCAAAAATTGTTGATTCTCTGACGTTGGATAACAATAAAAATTGCATTTTACTCAGCGAAGAAGATTTTCCCTCTATTGCTTTTGCCTTACAAAAAGCGGCGGGCGAGGACTTTCGTTTAAAGTTTATTCCAGCTGATGCAGACACTTCAGATATAGCCGTTTGGGAACAACAGATGACATCTGACGTGGGGATGGTCTTGATCACCCATGTGCAGTCCAACAATGGCCGACAGCTGCCGGTGCAAAAAATTACTGAGTTGAGCCGCGGCAAAGGTATTTTATCGTTGGTGGATATAGCCCAGTCGGCGGGTATTTTGCCGATTAGTTTACGCGCTTGGCAGGCTGATTTTGTAGTGGGGTCCTGTGTGAAATGGATTGGTGGCGGCCCTGGAGCCGCATTTATGTGGGTTAACCCTGAGGTTATCGAACTCTGTGAACCGCGCAATGTAGGTTGGTTTTCCCATGCGGACCCTTTTGAGTTTGATATTCACCATTTTTGCTATGCCGGTGACGCGCTGCGTTTTTGGGGTGGCACCCCCTCGGTGTACCCTTATGTGGTGGCATCGCATAGCATAGAATTTATCAATGGCACTGGGGTTAGTAGTATTCGCGCTCACAATATAGCCCTGGCGGATAAGATTATTCAGGCGGTCAGCCCTAGAGCATTAGTGTCGCCGGCTGAGCCCGAATTGCGCAGTGGCACGGTGATTGTACATTTTGGCGACCGCCATGAAGCTCTGACAAGTCGGTTACAGGAATGGCAGGTGCACTTTGATCGTCGTGAGAAGGGTATAAGGCTATCGCCCCACCTGTGTAATACCAGCGAGCAAATTTATATGCTATTGGAATGTTTTAAATAAGCTTTTTTGGTTTGGCCTATGTAATATCACTGCTGTTAAAAAAATAATAAGAACGTGTCAGTAAGAGCAAAATTACTATGATTAAAGATGGGTTAAATCGTCGTCAGTTATTGCAGGGAATGGGCGCAAGTTTGGGGGTGTTAGCACTGCGCGGTTTTGAGGTGCAGGCGGCTTCACCGGTGTATTTCACCCATGGTATTGCCAGTGGTGATCCGCTCTGTGATCGAGTGATACTCTGGACTCGCTTGCTCCCGGGCGATGGGCAGCATAATGCTAGCCTCAGCTGTGTGTGGCAGATTGCATTGGACCGGGATTTTAAGCAGATGGTTAGTTCTGGTGCTGCTTCCACCTCTGCGCAGCAAGATTATTGCATCAAGGTAGATGCCGCTGGTCTGGCGGCCAATCAACATTATTTTTATCGGTTTATCGCTGCTGGTGTTTCTAGCCCAGTGGGTATGACTCGAACATTACCTGTGGGCAATGTGGATGAGTTTCGTCTCGGTGTCTGTTCTTGCTCTAACTACCCGCAGGGCTATTTTAATGTCTACCGGCATATGGCCAATACTGATTTGGATCTGGTGCTGCATCTGGGGGACTATATCTATGAGTATGCTGAAGGTGTCTATGCCAATCCAGTGGCCACAGATGAGCTGGGCAGGCGGGTAGAACCGCGCAATGAGATATTAAGTATTGAAGACTACCGTATGCGCTATGGTCTCTATCGGACCGATGTAGATTTACAGGCAGTGCATGCGCGTCATCCATTTATCTGTGTCTGGGATGATCATGAGCTAGCTAACGACTGCTGGCAAGATGGCGCAGAAAACCATAATGAGGGCGAGGGCGATTTCGCAGGGCGTATGCACTCTGCGCGTCAGGCCTATCATGAGTGGATGCCCATTCGCACCACTTCCAAGGGGGATCAGGCCCCCATCTACCGCAGCTTTAAACTGGGGAAACTGGCTGATCTTATTATGCTGGATACACGGATTCATGGGCGCAATCGCCCGCTAAATTATGCCGTTGATCTGCCCATGCGCTCTGTACTATTTAATATCTCTGGCTCTGGTGTCAGCTTGGTCGGGGAGGAAGAGGCGGCACAGATTCCTGAAACTGAGCTTGTACGGGTTAATGTACCCTTTGATTTTTCTACAGGTGCTGCCATTGCGATCACAGATTATCAGCGCATAAAAGATTTAACCGCCGAGACCTTGCCCGCGGGTTGGTACTACCTACCCGATGCCGAGACATTTAAAAATGAGATATTGATTGATCCCAATAGAACCATACTTGGAGCAGATCAAGAGCGGTGGCTGGATACACAGTTGCAGGCCAGCAAGCAGCGGGGCACGCCTTGGCAGCTACTGGGTCAGCAGGTGTTAATGGGTAAGCTGGGCCTGCCTGTTTTAACCGATGAAGAGCTTAAGTTAGCAGAAACCAAGCCAGAATATAGACCTATTATGCAAATGATGCAGACCCTGGCCAAAGAGGAGTTGCCATTTAATCTTGATGCCTGGGATGGCTATCCAATCTGCCGAGACACTGTGTTTAAAAGTCTGGCTGAGCATGGAGTTAACCCGGTGGTACTGGCAGGAGATACCCACAATGCTTGGGTATTTAATTTGGCTGATAACAAGGGGCAGGCTATGGGCGTTGAAATTGGTACCCCTGGTGTAAATAGCCCGGGGCTGGAAACTTACCTGGCCACTGAGCCTGCTGTACTTGGCCGAGCTATGCGGGCTGCTAGCTCAGAGCTTTTTGCTGTGGATACAGCCCAACGTGGCTGGTCTGAATTAGTGTTAACGCCAGAGACCGCGACTAATCAGTGGCACTTTGTCAGCACCGTGTTGGATCGGGAGTTTACCGTGTCCAGTGCAGATAAGCAGCGCTGTAAGTTGGGTGATAAGCGGTTTAGCTGATCGCACAAAGCTGACTTAGTCTGGATTTTAGCTAATTGTATTCCCTGGGTCGTCGTCCTGAATAGAGTGATTCGGATGCTGTCCGGGGTGACTCGAGTGCTATTGAGTTTGACGGGCTAAACGGTCCACTAACCGTTAGCGATGCCACCCAAGACCCGCTACAATCTTGCCATGACATTCGACCATCAAACCTTTCTTAAATCCCTGACTCAGCGACCCGGCATCTACCAGATGTTTGATGCGGAGGGCACTATACTCTACGTGGGTAAGGCCAAGAATCTCAAGAATCGGGTTACCAGCTATTTCCGCAAAACCGGGCTGACTGTAAAAACTGCTGCACTGGTTAAGCGCATTGCGCAGATTGATGTCACCGTGACCGAGACTGAGACCGAAGCGTTAATTCTTGAACACAATCTGATTAAGCAGTACCAACCGCCCTACAATATTTTACTGCGCGACGACAAAAGCTACCCCTATATCTTCCTGTCGGACAAAGATAAATGGCCACGGCTGTCCTTTCACCGCGGGCCGAAAAAAGCCAAAGGCACCTATTTTGGTCCATTCCCCAGTGTTAATGCGGTGCGTGAGAGTATGTCTTTTTTGCAAAAGACCTTTAAGGTTCGCCAATGTGAAGATGTCTTTTTTAAAAACCGCTCCAGACCTTGCCTGCAACACCAAATTAAACGCTGCACAGCACCCTGTGTCGATTTTGTCACGCCCGAAGACTACGCCGTCGATGTTGACTTAACCCGCCAGTACCTAGATGGCAAGGGCGACAAGATACTTAAGCAGCTCGAGCGGGATATGGAAAAGGCCTCGGCTGAATTGGCCTTTGAAAAGGCTGCTGAGAGCCGCGATCAAATAGCTGCACTGCGCCAAATTCAGGCCCAGCAAATGATTGAAAAGGGTAAGGGTACCGTGGACGTAGTGGCCGGTGCGGTCACCAATGGGCAGGCCTGTGTGCACATACTCTATGTGCGCCAGGGCCGTATTCTGGGCAGTCGCAGCTACTATCCCAAAGCACCATTGGCAGATCAAGTATCTGATTTACTGGAAGAATTCTTACCTCAGCTATATTTGGCTGGGGGTGGACGGCCGGACTTGCCCAAAGAAATAATACTCAATGCCCCTGTAGAGAACAGCCAGCCTCTAGTCGATGCTTTAAAACTTAGAGTAGGGCGCAATATAGAGATTCGCGACTCAGTGCGCGGATTTCGAGCTAAGTGGATTGAACTAGCTCAGCGTACTGCCGAGCAAAATCTGGCCGGTAAGCTGGCCTCGAAAAAGACCCTGCAGCAGCGCTTTGAATCTCTGCGCGAAACCCTAGAACTTGCGCAGACACCTCAGCGTTTAGAATGCTTCGATATCAGTCATAGTAGCGGAGAAGCTGTGGTGGCATCCTGCGTAGTGTTTGACGCCAATGGCGCATTAAAAAGCGACTATCGGCGGTTTAATATTGAGGGCATTACCGGTGGTGATGATTATGCCGCCATGGAGCAAGCCATTCGTCGTCGCTATACCCGGTTGATGAAAGGCGAGGGCAAGTTGCCTGACATTCTGTTGATAGACGGCGGTAAGGGTCAGATTGGCATTGCCAAAGCGGTGCTCAGTGATCTGGGTGTGGTTGGTGTGATGATTCTTGGTGTGGCCAAAGGTACGACGCGTAAGCCGGGTATGGAAACCTTAATTCTGGCTGACCAAAACAACCGGGTTATTGGCCGTCCAGCAGAGCCTGCACTGCATTTAATCCAGCAAATTCGCGATGAAGCCCACCGCTTTGCTATTACTGGCCACAAGGCGCGCCGGGATAAAAAGCGCCGCACCTCGCCACTGGAGGGGATTCCCGGCGTTGGGCCAACCCGTCGTCGCGACCTGCTAAAGCATTTTGGCGGTATTGTGGAGGTGCGCAAGGCTAGCGTGGCAGATCTGATGAAAGTAGAAAATATAAATAAAAAGGTAGCTGAAGCTATTTACAGTGCACTGTACAATGAGTAACTTGCAATCGCTCTACCCCAATGTCAATGATGGAAATTTATAACTAGCTTATGTGGAACCTGCCAAACATTATAACTCTGCTGCGCATCGCCCTGATTCCAGTATTTATCGTGGTCTATTACCTACCTTGGGAGTGGAACCATTTTGGGTCAGCAGCTATTTTTGGACTGGCGGCATTAACTGACTGGGTGGATGGCTATCTTGCGCGCAAGCTCAATCAGGTTACCCCCTTTGGCGCCTTTCTTGATCCGGTAGCCGATAAGCTGATTGTGGTTGCCGCGCTGGTACTGCTATTAGAAGTTCATGCAAGCCCTTGGTTTGCGCTACCTGTTATTGTAATTATTGGTCGCGAGATAGTGATATCAGCCCTGCGTGAGTGGATGTCTGAGCTGGGTGACAGAGACAGCGTCGCAGTATCGATGATGGGCAAGGTTAAAACCTGGGTACAGATGATTGCCGTGGCGATTTTACTGCTGGCACAACCTGAACAGGAATTGTTAACTCTAGTGGGTTTTGTGGCCATTTATGTCGCGGCGCTGCTGACACTCTGGTCGATGGTGGTCTATCTGATACAGGCTTGGCCGCAATTGAGTGCAGAAGCTGATAAGTAGTTGATTTATTGCCAACATTCCCTAGAATAGCGGCCTCTTAGCACTATGCTGCTCAGACCAGTAAAACCTTGAGTGAAAGTGTTTATTAAGTAGTACTTACAAAGGCGCGGTAGCAAAGTGGTAATGCAGTGGACTGCAACTCCGCGATCGTCGGTTCGATTCCGACCCGCGCCTCCACTATTTAAAGTATTTATTTATCAAGCACTTACGGTATAAACCCTAGTCAATGACGCACTTTTGAAGCAGGACAATGCCTTGTCCGTATGCACGTTTTACCTGCAGGCCACTGACCGAAAGCCATTGGGCTAGAGAGCAGAACTCTGCTCAGGGTCCTGCCGTAAAAACTCCGAGCCCGCTAGATACAAGTAATGCAGGTGCCGTTCATATTGAGTGATGGCATCGGCAATAATCTGATCCTGACTGTAGCTCAAGATATCGTAACGCTGACCACCGCGCAGTAAAAACACCTCGGCACGGTAGTAGTCATCATTTTGGTCATCCGCATAGTTGGGCATGGCAAAGTGGCGCAGCCTAATCTGATAGTTAAAATTCTCGGCATTCTCAATATTAATAATTAGCCTTACGCTGTCTGTTGCGGTTTCTAACTCAGCAGTAATACCATTGCGCTCGAATTCAGTCGCTAGCTGTTCTAGGGCTGGTTGCGCTGAGCTGGCGATAAATTTTTCGGCCACATTGAGCTCTGGGTGAGCCGTTAAAGATGCCAGCTGCTTCTTCCAGTTGGCTTTTGAAAACTGCTGAATCGTACTGTGATGCTGCACGCTATCTTGCAGCATATAGTCCGCTTTAAGGGCCTTAAATAGGCTATAGCAAAATATAAGCAGGACAAACATAAACGGAAATGCCGAGGCTATGGTCAATGTTTGCAATGCACTTAAACCACCTAAAGAGAGAAGTGTAGCAGCGATAATACCGATAATGGCCGTCCAAAAGATACGCTGCCAGACAGGGGTCTCTTCTTCGCCGCCAGACGCCAGCGTGTCTATTACCAGAGCGCCAGAATCTGCCGAGGTAATAAAAAAGGTAGTGATCAAGCAGATAGCAATGGTGGAGAGGAGAGGGGCAATAGCAAACTGCTCAAAGAATACAAACAGTGCCACAGGCACATTGCTGCTCACAGCCTCAGCAAGGTTGGAGGCCTGATTGGTTGCGATCTCATGGATCGCTGTATTGCCAAAAATGGTCATCCATAGGAAGGTAAAACCAGCTGGTATAAAGAGTACACCAACAATAAATTCACGAATCGTGCGGCCCTTGGACACGCGCGCGATAAACATACCCACAAATGGTGACCAGGATACCCACCATCCCCAGTAGAGTAGTGTCCAACCGCCGATCCAGTCATCTCGCCGGTCATAGGCATAGAGGTTAAAGGTACTGCTCACAATCTCACTAAGGTAGGCGCCGGTATTCTGAACAAAGACCTGTAGCAAAAGAATAGTGGGTCCAAATAGCAGCACGAACAGCATCAGGCAAACCGCTAAGGTCATATTGAGATTGGAAAGGCGTTTAATACCACGATCCAAACCCAGCACCACTGACAGTGTTGCAAGGGCGGTAATGCCAATAATCAGCATGATCTGTACGTAACTAGCCTCGGGTATACCCACCAGATAATGCAGGCCAGCATTTAGCTGCTGTACACCAAATCCCATGGAGGTTGCGACCCCAAAGATGGTGCCAACCACGGCAAAAGAATCAACAGTATGACCAATACCACCGTAAATTCGCTCGCCAATCAACGGGTAGAGGGCGGAGCGAGGCAGCAGTGGCAGTTTATGCCTATAGGCGAAGTAGGCTAGAGTCAGTGCCACAATGGCATAGATACCCCAGGCGTGCAGACCCCAGTGGAAGAATGTAATGCGCATAGCCTCTTTGGCGGCAGCTACAGTGGCGGCATCACCCACAGGTGGTGACATATAGTGCATAACAGGCTCGGCGACGCCGAAGAACATTAGGCCAATGCCCATACCTGCAGAGAACAACATCGAAAACCAAGATAGGTTGGTGTATGCCGGCGCGTCATGGTCAAGCCCCAGCTTTATATCACCGAGTCGGCTGACCATAATAAAAATAATAAACAACAAAAAGATTGCCACCGACAACACATACAGCCAGCTGACCTTGGAGACTAAGAAGCTCTGCAATTGTCCAAAGTACTGGGTAGATATCTCGGGAAAGATCGCAGCAAATAGGGCAAAAAAGGTGGTAGTCAGCAGAGAGGCCACAAAGACAGGTGGGTTTATTTTGGTTGTCGGTAACATAAAGGAGGGTCGCTTTGGTCGGTGGCGTCTACAAGTGCTTAATAGCTCGCGACGATGGCTGATGTAAGTTAGCCAGTATTTCGTGCCTATCACGACCTTATTAGAAGCCTGGCACCTTATTGTTTGTTTTCTGAGATCGAGTCTAACAAAGTTTTTTTGTTATTTCATAGCGGCGGCGTAATCTGGTAAATAATGAATAAAAAAGCCAGTAAAACTGCATGACCCATTCCCATTTTCGATATTGATCATGTATACTTCTCGCCGCCCGAATCTGACCACTCAGCTCCTTGAACCCATGATTCGTGGAAGCCCACCTAAGTACTGCCCGGGTGGCGAAATTGGTAGACGCAACGGACTTAAAATCCGTCGGTAGAAATACCGTGCCGGTTCAAGTCCGGCCCCGGGCACCATAGATTCACGTAACCCATTGATTTACTTGTGTATTTCTCAGATTACATAGGTAGGGTAGACAATGCGGTATACACAAAAGCATCCTCAACATACATATACTAAACGTGATGTGTATTATTTCTCTAGAGTAATTCCTAGTGATTTGAAGCATCACTATAGTAAGTCTCGCATTATTCAGAGCCTAAAAACCAAGTCAGCGCATAAGGCCGCAGTTGCTTCCAAGATATTGTCAGCCAAGCTAGATGATTACTGGTTAGGCTTGAGACTCAAACAAGTAGATGTTCCTGCATCTCATTTGCTGATCAGTGGTGCTACCGTCAATCTTGAATCAAACCTTCCAACAATAGATGAGGCTTTGGAAATCTATCTGACTGTCAAAGGGACAGGCAAGTCTGATCTATTCTTTACCCATACAAGGCGATCAATTAAATATCTAAAGGATTGTTTAGGTTGTTGTTCATTAGATCAATACACATCTCCCGTAGTTGATCGCCTAGTTTTTAGAACTACTAATCGCTTATTGTCTGCCGCCTCTCTAAAAAAGCATTGAAAGAAAACTTTGGCTTTGTGGTTAAGCCAATCAAAGGCTCAAGATTCGTATCTGAAACTAAATTCACGCGAAACCTTTGTGTCGTCATTGCAATTATGAACACGGCCTCCATAAGTGCAAAGTTATTTCCAATACAGACTCTTGCTCCTCCGCCAAATGGAAGATAAGCATAAGTGTGCTGCTGTCGGGCTTCTTCTTTGTTAAAGCGATTTAGATTGAACATCTCAGGAGCATCCCAAAATTTAGGATGGCGGTGGAGTAAGTGAGGGCTAAAAAGAATGCCAGAACCGCCTTTAATTTGGTAGTTGCCTAATACTGTATCCCTCTCAACTTGCCGCGGTATTATTGGGACTGGTGGATATATCCGCATGGTCTCTTTAAATGCATTGAGACAATAAGGAAGGTTTGCGAAGTCGCTCGCAATAGGTACTCTGTTACCCAGAACCTCGTCTACTTCTTGTTCAATTTTTTCTCTGACATCTGAGCTACTAGATAGAATGGTCCACAACCAAGACATCGCATTGGCAGTGGTCTCATGCCCCGCAATAAACATAGTCATTACTTCATCTCTCAACTCTATATCAGTGAGTGGGATGCCAGTATCTTCATCAGTCGCATCCATTAACATTTGCAGTAAATCCGACGGTTTATTAGTACTTAGTCTTCTATTCCTTATGATTCTAAAAACTATACGATCAAGGATGTCGATGTATCCATGATATTTTTTGTTCTTATCTAGCGGCAAACGATATAGCATTTTTATTGGGACTGATATGCGAGTATTTGCACCTTTTAGCAAGGGTATAAACGCATTAGATATATCCTTCATATCTGTGTCAGAAAGGGTGCTGCTAAATAAGGCTTTTACGACAACCTTTAGCGTTAAATGCATCATTGCAGCATTTAACTCTATGGTTTTTCCGCTATCGCAGTGGGTCTCCCATTCTGTAAGTAACTCCTCAATACAATTAGTCATTATTGTGGCCAAGCTCGAAATTTTTGCATTCCTGAAAGAGGGCTGAACGGTAAGCCTCTTTCGACGCCAGTCATCACCCATTGCAGTAAATGTGCTTTCTCCAAGAACTTCTTTGATCATTTTGAAGCTGATAATTTTTTTCGTGTAGTTGTCAGCGTCACGCGTCAATATGTCTTTGATTAAGTCAGGATGGTTAATCAGGTAAAAGTTCTTTCTCAAAAGTTTAAATTTAACCACATCACCATAGGTGCTGGTAATCGACTGCAACCAGTCCATGCGTTCAGAACTGGCAAATTTTGGGAGACTACCAATAAGAGGGTAGCCCTTGGGTCCTTTCGGTTTAATAGCTGTCAACGACATACACCTTAAATGATGATTAAGTCCCGTACCTTAGCGCAGATTCTTGATAGGGTCTCGTGAATTTATGCCAATGACTCCATAGTAAGAGCCAATCCAATTAGTACCCTGAGATTGAGTTTAATCATAGAGTCTCTAAGGGCGGTTTGATGTGTCCTGTGGTGGATTGTGGTGAAGGTGTGACTGGGTAGGCTAGTGAGGGTGAAATGGGGTGTATTTAAACACCTGTTTGGGTACTGTCTCACGCTGTTTTGGGCATAGCATATTCATCTAGACTGATAGAAATGAACTTTCCAGCACATAGCTGTCTTAGATAATGTGCATGATTCTCCCCAAGAAAATACACACTTTAACGTCCCTCGAAGAAACCCTGTTAACGCAGGGTTTTTTTATGCCTTTAAAGTAGCATATTCCAAAACCTTGCCTACCTTAGAAGTTGACTGTACTATCTATTCGTATTTGCATAAACATCATTGTTATGACATATTCTTGCTATAACTAAGAGGCAAATAACATGCAATATGGACTTGGCTTCGCTCTGATTTTAGGGCTTCTTACTGGCTGCACATCCACCCTAATCTCGGAAGGTCAGGCGGTAAAGATCATAAATGCCAACATGGCCATAGAATGTGAGTTTATTGCATTTATGTACGAAGACATTAGTCGCGGACGAAGTGCATCACATGAGAATAATAATGTGATGTTAGACGTAAGAAATAAGGCTGCTGAGATGGGAGCAGACTCCGTAGAGATTGTCGATACTGGTTTTGACATTACTGTTAGCGGTTTGGTCAAAGTAAACGCCTATAAATGTGACAGCTAAATAAGTGAAGTATTCCAAAACCACTCTCTAAAGTATCTACGCAGCAAACCTAACAATCATAAGGCCTCAGCAGGCTCCCCGGCCCCCTAAAGGGTTGACCCAATAGAAATACTCATGGGCGCCTTGTTTAGGTCTGAGGTAGACAAAATGGTAGACGTAAATGTGCCTTTGACAATGAACTGGAGGGGTGTCAACATCAGTAAACACAAGGATCAAGGGCATTACAGGTGCCTGCCTTGGGCAATGACGGGAGGCCCTGGGCTCCAAATACCTTGAGGGATATAGATAACCAGTAGGCTTGACGCGCGCCCTAAACGCCCTCTTTGTGCGAAATGATAGATGGTTCTTAAAGATGTTAATCTATTGGGTTAAATTTCTCCCATACCGCAAATCTTTGGGCTGCCAGAACCATCTCTCCCTTAATAGTTTCACTGCTCGAAAGCTCTAACCCATCGGCTTAGGATGGGATGACAGGCAATGAAAAATAAACAGCTTTGGCATAGCAGTTAATGATATACTGTATCATTAAGGTCGATCTTTTATGCATGACCTTTTTTTGAGGCTTTGATCAGATGAACATATTTCCTAAGATAGGCGCTGTTGGCGTAGTGTGCTCGATCGCGCTCAATCTCAATGCCGAATCTTTGCATGATGATGATCACGCACCTCAACAAGATGCCCATTTACACGGCTATACAGAGCTAATGATCGCTATTGAAGGGAGTGCTCTTGAAATCAGCTTTGAGTCTCCAGCCTCAAGTATTGTTGGCTTTGAGCATAGAGCAACATCCAGTGAGCAGTTTCAGATCATAGAGGAAGCAAGGGAGATTCTTGAGTCATCGGAAGAACTGTTCTCCTTCTCTGGCGGTGATTGTGCCTTAAGCAAAGCTAAAGCCGATTTCTCGGCATTGGCAGGGCCTGATAAAGAGCATCAAGCGCATGAACAGAGCCACAGCGAAATTACAGCAAGCTATGAATACGAGTGCTCGCAAGCACAGAATCTCGACGCTATTAGTGTGAATTTGATCAGTCGTTTCCCACGAATAGAGAAAGTCAGGGCTATGTGGCTCACCGATGTTAAGCAGGGTGCTGTCGAACTAACCTCTAAATTTAACCTTATTCGGATTAGGTAATGTCACTTAGCAAAGTGCAGGCCGCGATTAAAAATGCCGAGAATAGCTGCAAAGCGCGTGGTGCAAACCTAACCAATAAGCGCAAGCAGGTTCTGTCTGCCTTATTGCAATCGGACAAAGCCAGGTCGGCCTACGAATTGGTTGACTACTGTAAAGATAAATTTGGTGAAGCACTGCCGCCCATGTCGGTCTATCGTATTCTTGATTTTTTACAAGATGAACATTTAGTTCACAAGCTAAAGTTGGCTAATAAGTATATTGCCTGCTCTCATATAACTTGTGATCACGATCATGGCGTTGTGCAATTTTTAATCTGTAATAATTGTCAAATTGTGAAGGAAATCACCATTAACAAGTCAACGATAAATACGTTGCAGAGCGACGTAGAAAACGCTGGCTTTCAATTGGCCAGCCCGCAGTTGGAAATAAATTGTCTCTGTCACAGCTGTAAAAATAAAGCTGCCTAACCATTATACGAATTAATTAATTATGAAAAATCTACAAGCTACTTCTGACAAAGCCGCTATTAGCCTATCTATTCTTTGCATTACCCACTGTTTGGCGCTTCCCTTGATCGTTGTTCTGCTGCCTGTACTGACAGCATTGAACTTGCAAGATGAAGCAGTGCACTGGTGGATGCTGGGTGCAGTAGTACCGACCAGCCTATACGCCCTCACCATGGGTTGTAAGAAACATAAAGACTATAGCGTTATGGTGCTTGGAGTCGTTGGGCTAGTGATTTTAGTTGTAACACCATTCTTGGGTCATGACCTTCTTGGTGCATCAGGTGAGAGTATTTTTACAACGGTAGGGGCTCTTATCATCGCGGGAGGGCACTTGATAAACCACCGCTTATGCAGGCGCTCAGACTGTGAGTGTAACCCGTAACTGGAGTTTACATGCGATGAAAAATAGTTATTTTGAATCTATTGAACTGCTTGAAGCCGGGCAGACATTAGCGTTGCAAGGTCTTATTGATGAATTGAATTTCACTGACAAAGGTCTTATTCCCGTTATTACCCAAGATGCAGCGAGCAAAGACGTATTGATGTTGGCATGGATGAATATAGAATCAATAGACAAAACATTATCTACTGGCCGCATGACCTACTGGTCTCGAAGCCGCGAGCAGCTATGGATCAAAGGCGAAACTAGCGGTCATATTCAATCTTTAGAGTCTATGCAAATAGACTGTGATGGCGATGCTCTATTGTGTTTGGTCAAGCAAACAGGGGCGGCCTGTCACACTGGTCGCGATCATTGCTTTTATTTTAGGGTTGACAGATCAAATAAATTGGTTTCGGTATTGGGTTCTCCAGCATGACAGAAATGGCTAACAGAATTGAAGCTGTCCCTACTAATATTATTACTGGCTTTTTGGGGGTGGGTAAAACATCGGCTATTTTACATCTTCTAAAATCAAAGCCAGATAATGAACGCTGGGCCGTTTTGGTCAACGAGTTCGGTGAGATTGGCGTAGATGGAAGTCTGTTTCAAGGTCAGCACTCTGAAGACGGCAATGTTTTTATTCGAGAGGTTCCAGGTGGTTGCATGTGTTGTGCCGCAGGTCTACCAATGCAAATTGCCCTTAATCAATTACTTGCGCGCGCTAAACCAGACCGTTTATTAATTGAGCCAACAGGACTTGGGCATCCGATTGAAGTGCTAGAAGTTTTAACCGCTGAATATTATTTTAACGTTCTTTCAATTGAAAAAATCATCACCTTAGTTGATGCGCGAAATCTGGCTGATCCCCGTTACACTGAGCATGCTACATTTAATCAGCAGATTGCTATTGCCGATGTTGTTGTCGGCAATAAACAGGATCTTTATCAGTCGCAAGATAGAGTCCAGCTTGAGCATTATGCTAAATCAAAGTCTCAGTCTGAGGTGCAGGTCATCTTCACCGAACAGGGCCGATTATCCTTAACTGCATTAGAGGGATCGACGGATGCTTCAGTTGGCTCCGATCACCATCACCACCATAGTCAAGGTGCAGAGCAGGATAGCTTGGTGAATGCGCCCTTGCCTGAATCAGGCTACCTAAAGGCTGTGAATCAAGGTGAGGGTTTTCACAGCATTGGCTGGCGTTTTGACTCGCGTAAAATATTCAACCGACAGGCCTTATTTTTATTTTTAAGTGGCGTGGTTGCCGAAAGAGTGAAAGCAGTTTTTATTACTGAAAGCGGTATTTTTGGTTACAACCTTACACCTGATGCTTTGACTGAAATAGAGTTAGATGATTGTTTTGAAAGCCGCATTGATATTATTGCCAGTGAAATTTGTGAGCAATGGGAGGCGCAGCTGCTAGATTGTCTTTAGCTGATGCCCAATGATATGGCCTGTATTAAGAATTCTGAGCAGTAAATTATTCCTGCTGATAGGCTTCATAACTGTCCATCTTGATAGCATAGGCAGCCGTAGCCATATCATTTTCTACCAATGATGCTGTCAGAACACCGGAAATCCAAAATGGATAATACAGGGCTTCAAGCTCTAATCCTTTTTCATATTTCACATGAATAATTTGGTTGGGCGCTGGAGGCGGCATATGCAGGCAGGCGCCAAAATAGGGCACCAAGAAAAACTCTGTGATAATCTGTTCACCATCAAATTCTAAAGGAACAATAAAGCCAGGAATACGCACTGCGCGGCCGTCCATCTCAGGCTTTATTCTTGTTGATATCAGAGCCTGTTGATAACGGTCTTCCATTTCAAGGACGATAGAATTGTTCGCTTGGCTGCCTATCTGATCCTCAGGCGAACCATCTTCAATGTCACTGATATAACTGGGAGGGTTTGCGAGAATATCGACCTCGTCCTGTGGAAGAAGATCAGCCCACTGAATGGTCATATGTTGACTTGACTGCGCCCCTTGGTCTTTGGCCTTTTTATCATCGCTACTCTGAGCCAAGGCCTGAGCAACAAATAATGGCATCAGAGTTAACATGAACACCGCTCTAAGCCTTAATTTTCTTGATACTCTCAATTTATTCACCGTTGACATTTAAAACCCCTTTGGCTAATGATACAGTGTATCAAAATATGATGACACCCCATGCATTGAAAACCAGAACAAACCTAATAGAAACTGCCTATGGCCATTCAGCTCAATGATGTGCATTTTGCTTACCCCGAAGCACCAAACACCGATGTATTGAATATCAAAAGCTGGTCAGTCTCTGCCCAGGATCAGGTATTTGTTCATGGCCCCTCCGGTGGAGGAAAATCCACTTTGCTGAATCTATTGAGCGGCATGTTGACTGCAACTACCGGTGAGGTAAATGTGCTGGGTGAGCGCTTAGATACTATGAATGCGCGCCAGCGCGATCGTTTTAGAGCCAATCATATCGGCTATATTTTCCAGCAGTTCAATTTAATCCCCTATATTGATGCTATTGATAATATTCAACTCGCACATCAATTTGCCAATAAAAACTCGCGGTCGGTTTTAGTCGATGAAATAAAATCATTACTATCAACCTTTCATATTCCTCAAACCGATTGGCACAAGCCAGTAGGTAAGCTCAGTATTGGACAGCAGCAGCGGATTGCCATTGCCAGGGCGATGATCAATAAGCCTCAGGTACTAATTGCCGATGAGCCAACGTCTTCTCTGGATCAAAAAAACCGGGATAATTTTATGTCAGCCCTAATGTCACTGGTGTCCGAGCACCGCATTACCTTGCTCTTTGTTAGCCATGATATGTCTCTGGCCAAGTACTTTGGTCGTATTGATGCGTTATCTGAGATCAACGCAGTGAGAGAGGGGAACTGATGTTTACCCGTCTCGCTTCTAAAAGTTTATTAAATCGTAAGGGCTCTGTGCTGCTTACCATCATGGCGTTGACAGTGAGCATATTTGTTCTTCTTGGTGTGGAGCATATTCGCGGTCAAAGTAAACAGAGCTTTAACAGCACTATATCTGGCGTAGATCTGATTGTTGGGGCAAGAACAGGCAGTTTAAATTTATTACTCTATTCCGTATTTCGTTTGGGCTCACCCACTAATAATATCGACTGGGAAACCTATCAGCGTGTCAGCTCCAACGCAAAGGTAGCTTGGTCGATTCCTATTTCATTGGGTGATTCCCATAAAGGCTTTCGGGTGATGGGCACAACCACTGATTATTTTAAATACTTTAGCTATGGTAACAAGCGTCACCTCGAGTTCAGCAGTGGAAAAGCCTTTGAACACATCTTCGATGTTGTGCTGGGTGCACAGGTGGCCAAGAAGCTAGGCTACAGCTTGGATGATATGGTTATTTTGGCCCATGGCCTCGGCAGAACGAGTTTTAGCCTGCATGATAAGAGTCCTTTTAATGTAGTGGGTATATTGGCTGCGACCGGGACGCCCATTGATCAAACGGTTCATGTTAGCTTGCAAGGAATAGAAGCGATTCATATGGACTGGCAAAAGGGCGTTGCGACCGATGGCACCGCTGTGACTGATACGCAGTTGCAAGCGTTAGAGCTCAAGCCGAAAAATATCACTGCGTTTATGCTTGGCTTAACGTCTCGCATGGCAACCTTTGGTGTACAGAGGGACATTAACAATTACCGCAAAGAACCTCTTTCTGCTATTTTACCTGGTGTAGCCCTGTCAGAGTTGTGGCAAATGATGGGCCTTTTGGAAAATACGCTGCGCCTTATTTCCGGCCTTATACTTATTTCGGCTCTCTTAGGGCTTAGCGCAATGATGCTTGCGTCGATCAAAGAGCGCGAACAGGAAATACATTTGCTCAGGGTAATAGGGGCGCCGCCATCTTATTTATTCTTATTGATAGAGCTCGAAGCCTT
>Ga0233426_10000283_pt1 | contig 56708 bp, 33 predicted proteins | sample SI_118_April2016_6_FD_179875 | JGI IMG/M metagenome (GOLD analysis project Ga0233426, IMG submission 179875) | Seawater microbial communities from Saanich Inlet, British Columbia, Canada - SI_118_April2016_10_MG | ecosystem: Environmental > Aquatic > Marine > Inlet | place: Canada: British... | reverse complement strand
ATGATTAGTTCTTACATCCTTATTGCTATGAAAAAGAATCTTATTAATGGATGTAAGAACCTAATCATAATAGCATGAAAAATAAAAATTACGACAATCTAACATTACAAATCTAAAAACATGATTAGTTCTTACATCCTTATTGCTATGAAAAAGAATCTTATTAATGGATGTAAGAACCTAATCATAATAGCATGAAAAATAAAAATTACGACAATCTAACATTACAAACCTAATAAAATGATTAGTTCTTACATCCTTATTGCTATGAAAAAGAATCTTATTAATGGATGTAAGAACCTAATCATAATAGCATGAAAAATAATTATTTTGATAAAAGAGAAATACCTCATCCACTTCAGAGAAGTACCTTTTTTTAATTTATATTCCTTAAAGAAAAATCAGCTTGTAAGGCCGATTTTGAACTTCCACCTACAAAAACTTTAAAGTCTCCTACTTCAACTTCCCAGCTGTTATTAGCCGTATAAAACACAAGCATCTTCGCATCGATGGTAAACTTAACGACCTTGGACTCTCCTGGCTTCAACGAAATCATTTCAAAACCTTTTAATTCTTTGACGGGTCTTGTAACACTCCCTACCAAGTCTCTAATATACATCTGAACAATTTCTTTTCCCTCATATTTCCCTGAATTAGAAACAGTAACTGAAACTATTATTTCACCATCAGAATTTAAGGTTTTAGAACTCAATTCCAAGTTTTCATATGCAAACGAAGTATAGGACAACCCATAACCAAACTCATACAGCGGAGCATTACTGACATCTTGATAATGGGAATAAAAAACATCATTCTGTGCTATTTTCATGGGTCTTCCTGAATTTTTATAATTATAATAGATCGGAACTTGTCCCACATTTTTGGGAAATGTCATAGGTAACTTTCCACTAGGATTATAGTCTCCATATAACACTTTGGCTATTGCATTTCCACTTTGTGAACCTAATTGCCAAACTTCTAAAATAGATGGAATATTTTCATCTGCCCAATTAATCGCTAATGGGCGTCCATTCATCAATACCAAAACAATATTCTTATTCACCTTATATACAGACTCTAGAAGTTCTTGCTGCAAACCAGGTAACGACAATTCACTTCGACTTCTGGCCTCCCCTGATTGAAAACCATGTTCTCCAAGCACCATGATAACAACATCCATATTCTTTGCTACTTTCACTGCTTCTTGAATTCCCGATCTATCGGTCGTATTCACAATAACTTCTTTTGTAAAACTTGGATTCCCAATCACTAATTCTGGTCCTTGTTCATAAGTAATTTTGTTATTTGGATAGGCTCTCAAACCTTCTATTACAGAAATAGCGGTATTATCTTCAGCGGCAATTCTCCAACTCCCTAAGGGACTTGTTTTGTCATCTGCCAAATCTCCAATTACGGCAATATTCATTCCCTCTGTCTTAAGAGGCAACAATTGATTTTCATTTTTTAATAGCACGATAGATTTCTTTGCCATATCCAAAGATGCCTCCTGTAATTCTAAATTTCCTGTAATCTCTCGCTCTCTTTCTAAATCACAGTATTTATAAGGATCTTCAAACAATCCTAACTCAAATTTCACTTTTAATATTCTTCTAGCGGCATCGTGTATGTGCGACTCTTTAACTTTTCCTTCATCAACCAACTCTTTTAAATAAGCTACAAATGCATAAGATTCCATGTCCATATCCGATCCTGCATTCAAAGATAATTCAGCAGCATGTTTGTCGTCTTCTGCGTACCCGTGTGCTACCATTTCGCCTGCCGAATCCCAATCAGAAACAATAAAACCATCGAATTTCCAATCACCTTTAAGTACCGTTCTTTGCAAAAAAGAATTACCTGTTGCGGGAATTCCATTCAACTCATTAAAAGAATTCATAAAAGTTCGCACACCTGCTTGTGTTGCCGCCATAAAAGGTGGAAAAATAATATTATACAAAGTGCTGGTTCCAACATCAACCGTATTATAATCTCTACCTGCTTCTGCAAAACCATATCCTGCAAAATGTTTGGCGCAAGCTGCAATCGTCGTTGGATGTGACAAATCGTTTCCTTGAAAACCTTCAATTCTTGCTTTCGCAATCAAACTTCCTAAATAAGGGTCTTCACCTGCTCCTTCCATCACACGTCCCCATCTAGCATCTCTAGAAATATCTACCATGGGAGCAAAAGTCCAGTTAATTCCCGAAGCCGATGCCTCTAAAGCTGCATTTTTAGATGACATTTTAATAGCTTCCAAATCCCAACTTGCAGCTTCTGCTAATGGAATTGGTGTCAAAGTCTTATAGCCATGAATTACATCAAAACCAATAATCAAAGGAATTCCCAATCTTGTTTTTTCAACGGCAATTTTTTGAACTGCCAAAACATTTTCTACACCCCGCACATTTAACATAGAACCCACTAATCCAGCTTCTAAATGTTTATATTTTAACTCTGCAGGACCTTTTTTAGGATTCGGTCCCGTTACATTCCAAAAGCCATTATATTGGTTCATCTGACCAATCTTTTCTTCCAAAGTCATCAAACTTAAAACAGAATCAACCCTTAAATCAAGTGAAGAAGACGTGTTTTTATAATCTAACTTATCGCAACTCGTTAAAATAAAAAAAGAAAAAACAATGTAATAAATGTACCGTTTATGATGCATGATGTGAAACTAATAAAAAGCGATATTTTGTGAAAAAAATATTTTTCTACTTATTTGTATCCATTGGCCATCCGCCAAATTTTACATACTTCAATATAATCAATTGATTCTCATAAAAAACAATACTTTACAAATTTTTTAAACACCTTAAATTAACCTCAGGAAAGCATCTAACTTGATTGAAACATGTCTTATCTCTCCATCATTTACCACATTAAGAGTTCTTTTAATAAATATTAGAAATCTGATTTCCGAAAAGATAAATAGTTAGCTACCTATCATTATTGACAGCATCTATAGCTGAAACTACAAATAGTAAGGGTCATTTCACACCACAAAGAACTTGAAAACATCTTTAAAAGATAGTTTTAAAAAAGACAACAGAACCCTCAGCTTTTTATCTTTAAAATCATATTGACTTTGGTGTATTTTCTTCTTTTTTCGATTCTGGTCCTTAAATAGGTGGCAAAATTATAAAAGGCAGAAATAGGAAAACATTTCTGAGCATAATCTCAATTTAAAAAATTAATAAACTGTAAAAAATCATTGTTGTTCGCCACAAGTATCTTCGTTTTTCCGGCGATATTAATTAGCTTTATCTCTTTGACATCTTTCGCTGTATAAAACCCAGATTCACGAATAGGCTTAGGCTGAAACTTACCTGTCCCATCTCCCAATAACAAAACCCCTGTACCTGCGTCATTCCTTGGCGTTTCAATTTCTGATGCATATAAATTTCCAGCAGCTAAAACATCTAAATTTCCGTCTGAGTTAAAATCTTTCACAATCATAGTATTCACGCTTGAAAACTGGACCTCATTGGGTAATTTCTGAACCAAAAATTTCCCGTTTTTATTTTCTACATAACTGGTGGCAAAAGTATTTACTTGATAATGCAATGAATTCTTTAAATTCTCTTTCCCATAAACATCATCCAAAGTAGCGTCTGCAAATTGATTGTATGTTTTGAATTTTTTCTTTATCATTCCTACTTGTGAAGAAGAACAAGACCTTCCTCTCACCGGAAATTTTTTACCTTTATTGTAATAGCTTAATACAATATCTTTCTTATTATTTTTATCAAAATCGTTAAAATAAACATCAAATGTTTGGTCTTCCTTAGACTTGTATTTATAATTCAAACCTAGATTTCCCGCTACAAAATCTATGTCACCGTCATTATCGAAATCGCCACTTTCAATAGAAAACCACCATCCTGTAGTTTTATCCAATCCATACGCATTAGACTTTTCATTAAAGTTATTTCCTTTATTGTTCAGAAAAACTCGAATTGGCATCCACTCTCCTACAATAACAATATCCTGCCATCCATCATTATCGACATCTTCTAAACTCGCAGCCGTAGCAAGACCAAGACTTCTAAAATCCGGAATTCTTTCTGAGGTTACATCTTCAAAATGAACTTTACCAGCGGTACTTTTATTTTCTAACAAATATGTTTTAGCTGGTGAGGGATAATTACCCGGAACCAAACGACCACAAACCAGTAAATCCTGATCGCCATCTTGGTCAAAATCAAAATTATAAGCTCTAGAACCACTTGCGGTAATTTTAGGCAAAGCAGTTTCAGATTTCAACAACTCACCATTTTGATTTAGATACAACCTATCTTGTAATTCAGAAGAATTCGGTTCGAATTCGTTTCCACCACTCACAACATACAAGTCCAAATCACCATCATTGTCGGCATCAAAGAACAAAGATCCCATATCTTCTTTTGTTCTATCCACTTCTGTATCCAAAGAATGACGAATAAATTTCCCTTCTGAAGTTTGATAAAACAATCCTCCTAATTGTTCAGCTGCACCGCTGCAATAGAAATCTTCAAACCCATCCTTGTTTACATCAGCCACCGATATATAGGGACCAAAAATGGAGGTTTTATGAGGAAGTAGTATTTCCTTTTTATAATCGTCGAATTCATTTTCTTGATGCTTAAAAAGCTCTGATAACTCGACGTTTTCAGAAAATATTTTTTCGCTTACTTCTTCTATTTTTTCCATTTGAAACTCAGCATCAGTATATTTAATCACATGTTTTTTATTGACCTCAAGTCCTTTTAAAACCTGACTTTTCCCATCGGGCCAAAAAATATTTAATTGTTCTATTTCCATTACATCTGATAGTCCAAAATGCAACTGAGGTGCCATGGATGACAAATACCCATGTACTAAATTCAGTTGTTGAAATTGTTTTGCTTCACCACATATCACTTCACATGTAACACCAAGGCCCATCTTATTGTTTTCTGTTCCTAGAAACTCCAAAGTAATTGCATTATTTTTTTCAATATTCTTGTTCTCAAAAACAACAGCCGTAGCATCGATATTATTTAGGATTATTTCTAAATCTCCATCATTATCAAGATCCACATAAACCACACCATTTGAAAACCCAGAATATGAAAGTCCCCACTTTTTGTTTACTTTTTCAAAAGTCAAATCTTTTTTATTTCTATACACAAAGTTATCCGTTTTCTCAGAAGGTATGTTCAACGACTTTTCCAATCTACTTGCTTGACTAGGAGTAGAAAAACTCTTTTTTCCCTTTCCTATTGCATTAAAATAATCGGTGTTATTTATTTCTCTTCTAGTACCATTCGAGACATAGATATCTTTCCAACCGTCGTTGTCCAAATCAGCAAATACAGGCCCCCAACTCCAATCGGTAGTAGACACATTAGCAATCCTAGAAATATTGTTAAATAACGGGTTTTTATCCTTGTCCAATACCCCCATGTTTAGTTGTAAACAATTGTGCATATATTGATAATACAAACCATTATTATAAGTATCTAAAAATACTTTTGGATTCATGCTTGCCATATTCGCTTTGGACCTTTTATTGGTAGAAGCATCCATATCCACTTGAAATATATCTAAAAAGCCATCATTATTAAAATCCGCTACATCCACACCCATCCCATATAAGGAAGTATGTTTCGTCGAATTTTCCAAAGTATTCCTAAACGTACCATCTCCATTATTGATATAACAAAAATCAGCACTTGCAAAATCATTACTAACATAAATATCTTGATACCCATCATGATTCAAATCACTTACAGTCGCACTCAAAGACAGGCTGTAAGACAATAATTTTGCCTCTTTAGTTACATCCTCAAAAGTACCGTCCCCATTATTTCTATACAAATGATTGGAATGTTTAGGTGCTGCATATTCGATATGTTTTTTATAAATATACGGGGATGTTTTAAAAGGAGTAATCGGGTAATTTGCCACATACAAGTCTAAATCACCATCATTATCATAATCAAAAAAAGTGCTTTGAGTGCTGTGTCCAGGATCTGCTATACCATATTTTTCTGCCTCCTCTTTAAAAGAAATAGTCCCGTTTTCATCAATCCCTTGATGTACTAATAATTTATTGACACAGGCATCATTTTTCCCGGATACACTCAGATAAATATCAAGAAAACCATCATTATTGATATCTACGGTTGTAACCCCTAAATACCATTCATTCCCTAAACCAGCATTGGCAGTATCGGTTACATCCTCAAATTTCAAAATCCCTCGATTCAAATACAGTTTATTTGAGACCATATTGCCTGTAAAATATAAATCTTGCAAACCATCATTATTAAAGTCTCCCACGGCAATACCACCTCCCATATAGATATAAGGGTAATTGAAATAATTTAAACTATCCGATTCTATCAAATCATTAGAAAACTCAATATTCGTAACAGAAGCATCTTGCAAAACAAATTGTTGTAAATTCTGCTCTGTTGGTGCACAAGCAAGAATAAAAAAGAACAAAAAAAGGAAACTATATTTCATGAACTTAAATTAAGGTTATTTTTTCTGAATCGATGTTTTAAAAGTCATTTAAACTGAAAAATCCTGTGCATTACCAACCGCACAAGACTCTTCAATCCAAACCAAACTTCCCTTATTATAAATTAGTATTCGCCTGTAACTCTACATTTGGAATAGGCATTAAATAATTATCATTATCGAAACGTTGTAGATCATAATATCTAGATTGCTCTCCAGCTAACTCTACCCATCTTTCATGTTTTATAGCATTCAGGATTGCTGTTACACCAGAAACTGAAACAGCAGCCAAACCTGCACGAGCTCTTACTTGGTTTAGAAATGCCAATGCATCAGCATCCGTACCTCCTGAACGAATTTCAGCTTCTGCTTGCATTAACAAAACATCTGCATAACGAATCACCCTAGCGTTGATACCACTATTTGTTGTTTCTGAAGCTCTATTGTCTAAATTTTGATATTTCCTCCACCCTGGATTGTCATCAGGCCCAATTCCACCCGAAACAAATTCTGTTTCGCCGTTATTATAAAAGTCTCCTATTGAATAAAAATTGGCAGCATAACGTACATCGCCATCTTCATACTCGTCCAACAATACTTGTGTTGGTTTTACGTTCCACCAACCAGAATATTCCATGGCTCTAAATGACGTTTCAGAATTCCCCCTACCGTTTTGATTCCATGAATCACCATCACCTGTTGCTTCGTCATAATGTACCTCAAAAATAGATTCATCATTGTGCTCACCGGCAACTGTAAAGTTATCTCTATAATCTGCAACTAAGGTATAACCTGTAACATTTGCCAATGCGGTTTTCGCATCGGCATCCTTACCTCCCATTTGCAAATATACTTTCCCTAAAAAAGCCCAAGCTGCCGCAGAAGTTGCTCTCCCTTGTTCTTGACTCCCTTTGGATGGTAAATTAGAAGTAGCAAATTTTAAATCAGTAATAATAGCCTCATAGACTTTAGCTATTGAAGTTTTCGGATATCCTCCTGATACTGTACTTAAATTTAAAACCAAAGGAATCTCTCCGTAATGCGTGACTAAATTATAGTAGAACAACGCACGTAAAAATTTCGCTTCCCCTAATCGAATGGCTTTATCAACAGTTGGAATACTCGCATCAAAATTCTCTTCATTTGCAATTACAAAATTACAACGACCCACTCCTTGATAATTGTGCTGCCAAAATTGGTTATTCCCATTATTGGCCTCATCGATATCTCGTTGAATCATTTGTACTTTATCTGCCTCTAGGTTTCCTGAAGCATAATTTTCGCCTGCTATATTATCATTGATATAAAACTGGTATCTCGCATAATTCCCCGTTGCTTGCAAATAAGCATAACAAGATGTAGTCGCTGATTCTAACTGAGCGCTTGTTTTGAAAAAGGTCTCAGCAGAGAGTTGATTTGGGTCTGTCAGATCCAATCCAGATTCATCACAAGAAACCGTAACTCCTAATGCCATGACCAATCCAGAAATAATAATTTTAAATTTTTTCATCTTTTATTTTATTATTTTATTAAACTAAATTAAAACGCCACTTGTAACCCTAAAGTAAATGATCTAGGTTCTGGATACACCCCTCTATCAATACCAATACCTGCAGCAGTAGCAGCTCCTTGATTCGAATTCACAGTACTTCCTCCTACTTCAGGATCCATTCCAGAATAATTTGTTATTGTTAATAAATTTTGACCCGCTGCATACAATCTAAATTTCGTGAAAGTTCCGTTCGCCATTCTACTTAAAACAGGATTACTTAAACTATAACCAATTGTTAAATTTCTAAGTTTCCCATAAGAGCCATCTTCTACAAAACGATCAGAACGATTTACATTCTCTGAATGCGTTCCAACATATCTCGGTACACTCGTATTCTTATTGGTAGGCGTCCACCTATTCAGTACCGCTGTTTCTGCATTAAACAAGCGCGTCATACCTTCTAAATCATAAATATTGGTATTGTATACATCGTTTCCACTTACACCACTAAAGAACAAAGAAGTATCAAATTGTTTGTAGTTTGCAGTCAACGTCAAACCATAAGTAAGTGTCGGGAAAGGATTTCCAATTTTTACATTATCTTCTTTGTCAATATCTCCATCACCGTTTTGATCTACAAAACGAACATCCCCAGGATATACTATCTGATTTCCATCCCCATCCAAATTCGAACCTGGTTTTGTAAACACTGCGTCTACCTCTGATTGACTTTGGTACAATCCATTAGTCTCATATCCGTACATATAAAATAAAGATTCTCCTAGACTTATTCTCGATAGGTTTTCACCCTCAAAAACATTGCTTTCAATAAACTCTAAATCTCCAAGATCAGTAGCTTCATTCTTAGCCGTTCCTAAGTTTAAATTTGCAGACCAAGAAAAATCTCCGCCATTATTATGGTTGTATCCTAAAGAAAATTCAAATCCTTTCGTGTTTATTGAAGCCCCATTTCTAATGGTAGTTCCGGCTCCTAAACCATCCGATGCAGGATTGGGAATTCCAACAATAACATCATTATTATCTGTATTAAAATACTCCAATGAAAATGTTAAGGCATTATTTAACAAACCTAAATCCAAACCTATATTTGTCTGAACAGATTGTTCCCATTTCAAATCAGGATTCGCAGCTCCAAAATTTGAAATACCTGTAGAAGAATTAAATCCAACATAATTATATTCCGAAATCAAACCTGAGGAGTATACATAATCACTAGATCCATCATTCCCTGTTGAACCCCAAGAACCTCTTAATTTTAGATTGGATATTACATTAGAATCTTGTAAAAACAGTTCCTCGCTCAACACCCAACCTAAAGACATTGCAGGGAAAGTCCCCCATCTATTATTCGCTCCAAATCGAGAAGAACCATCCTTACGCAAGGACGCTGAAATTAAATATTTACCTGCATAGTTGTATTTCAATCTACCAATATATGAGACCAAATTGTACTCATACAATTGATTATCTGCAACTGCTTCTCCTTGAACCAACTTGATTTCATCCGTAAATGGGTTTTCATTTTTAACAAGGTTTATTCTTGATTTTGTAGCAAATTCCTCTGCTACAAAAAGCGCTTCTACATTATGATTTTCGTTAAAGGATTTCTTGTAATTGATAGACCCTGTATAGGTATCAGAGTTATATATGTTTGTACTCTGCTCAATATATGCAGCAGTTCTTTTGTTGATTCCTTCATCAAATGATGGACGATGGATATTATTTTCAGAGGTGGCTCTATCAAAACCATATAAGAATTTCAAATCCAAACCATCAATCACTTCAAAAGATGCGTAAATTGACCCTAACACTTTCATGGTTTCTGTTATATTATCTGAAATAGTTTGTAATCTAACCGGATTCTCCGCATCCGAACCATTATCCAAGGTAGAATCTGTACCACCAAAACCACCTGGGTTATCTGGATTATAAGCCGGAGTGTATGGCAATGATTTGATCATGTGCTCAGACAAAGTTCTATCTCCACTTTGCTCTTCATTTAATTTTTCAGAATCTGCAATGGATAAAGTTTCTCCAATTTTAAAACGCTTTCCAACTTTAAATTCACTGTTTGCTCTAATAGATGCTCTTTTAAACCCTGTATTGATTACAATTCCTTCTTGATCCAAGTACCCTGCAGAAATATTAAATATTGCTGTATCAGAACCACCTGAAACATTCACATTGGTATTTGACATGATCGCTGATCTAAACACCTCATCTTGCCAGTTTGTATTAAATTTTGTGGATTCAGGATCTACCGTATAACGATTTGGCAATCCATATGTTTCACTGACAAAAGTTTCAAATTGAGATGAGTTTAATAAATCATACCTCTTTGAAGTTGATTGCGATGAGATATAAGAATCGAAAGTCACTTTCGTTTTGCCAGATCTACCTTTTTTAGTGGTAATCATGATCACACCATTAGATGCTCTTGATCCATAAATAGCCGCTGTAGATGCATCTTTCAATACATCCATTGTTTCAATATCATTTGGATTGATTTCATTCAACCCGCCAGATACCACTCCATCAATTACATATAAAGGTTGGCTATTTCCAAAAGTTCCCAAACCACGAATCTGTACTTGAGGATTTGACCCCGGAGAACCTGCATTGGAAACCGTTACACCAGAAGCTGTACCTTGCAAGGCTTGATCAGCTGAAGTAATAGGTCTACTAGTAATAGTCTCTGATTTAACAGAAGCAATTGCTCCGGTAACCAACCTACGAGAAGTGGTTCCATATCCTACCACAACTACCTCATCCAACGCTTGAGAAGATTCTTTAAGTGTAATATTAATTTTTGTCTGATTTCCAACTTTAATAAACTGAGTCTCCATACCGATATAACTTACTTCAATTTCACTTGAAGTACTTAAGTCCTGTATGGTAAAATTCCCATCAAAATCTGATGTAACTCCGATACTAGTACCCACTACTAGTAATGAAACACCAGGCAAAGGAGAATTGGATTCATCCGTAACAAGTCCAGAAATGGATTTTGTTTGTGAAAAAACACTTTGGGTGCAGATTAGCACTAGTGCAATGAAAGTAATTTTCATTTTGTTCATACTTAATTAGGTTTTAGTTAATTTTTGAAACAAGCGCTACCTTATTTCTAGTTAGTAAGATTAAAAAACAGTTGTCAAAATCAGAATAAACAAACCAAATACTAATGTGATTAGTACGATTTCAATAATTAAACTGTTTGTTGATTTCTTGTTTTTCATAATTTCTTACATACAAACTTAGACTCATCAATTATTCTTTCAAGGAATTTAAAAAGCAATTTATGAAGTAGATGAAGCAATATCATATATATCTATAATTTTGCAACATTTGTTCTTTATAGCGCTACATTCGTTAAAACTTCTGTTTGTCTATTTGAATGTTCAATATTAAGAAGCCCGATGCAACAATTTCAAGAGTGAAAACATTCATAATACACAAATTGAAACAATTCTTATAAAACTTTTTATTTCTTCTTTACTTGCGTCGGAAGTATTCCAAATTGTTTCTTAAAACACTTCGAGAAATAAGAAGGTGTTGAAAAACCTACAGAATAACAAACATCGTTTATATTGGTATTTCCGCCTTCAATCAATTGCATAGCGCGCTCTAGACGAATCTTTCTAATAAACTCAACAGCCGTTGAATTTGTTAAAGATTTTATTTTTCTATAAAATTGACTTCTACTTAAAAACAATTGAGAAGCAAGGAGGTCAACACTTAAAGCAGGATCGCTTAAATTTGCATTAATATATGCCAAGACTTTTTGAACAAACTCTTTATCTAACGAAGTTGTTTCTACGTTAGACCCCTCTTCAACTAAAGCACTAAAATATTTATCAAACAGTATCTTTCTGCTTTTTAACAACTGAGCCAAGCTAGACTTTAATACCCTTAAATCAAATGGTTTATGTAAATAAGCATCCGCACCAACATTATTTCCATGTACCCAATCTTCAATCATAGTTTTAGCAGTAAGCATAAGGATAGGAATATGACATGTTTCTATATTTGATTTCACTTCCTTGCAAAACTCAAAACCATTTATAACCGGCATCATCACATCCGTTAAAATGATATCGGGTTGTTTCTTTTGAATTAACGCCAGACCTTCCTTCCCATTTGAAGCAACAATAATTTTATAATTATTTTTTAATTCATTTTTGAGGTAATTTCTAAGTTCAGTATTATCCTCAACAATTAGTAAGGTTTTCGTAATTGGTCCGCTATACTCTTCAACCAATTCCTCATTGATTTTTGTCTTTGATGAAATCCATTTTTCTTTATTTCTCTCAGAAACTGATGTGCTAGGCCTCACCATATCGGCTTCTAAAAAGTGTTTTCCTCCCGATGGAAAAATTGCTCTAAATGAGCTTCCTTTTCCTAATTCGCTCTCTACTTTTATTATTCCCTTATGCAACTCTACAAAACTCTTAACAAGTTCAAGTCCAATTCCAATGCCATTGTAATAACTCTTGTTCAAATTATCTACTTGATAAAATCTTTCAAATATTTTCTCCAATTGTTCTTGTCGCAAACCCGGACCAGTATCGGAAATACATATCTCAAAGGATTCTTGGAGCTGAGCGCCAAGCATGGGGAAAATTTTAGAACTCCTAGCGTTCAAATCCAAGATAATTACCCCTCCCTCATTTGATACCTTGAATGCATTAGACAATAAATTAAACATAATTTTATCCAACATACCTAAATCCATCCAAACATAAAACTCCTGAACGCTACAATTAAAAACTAACTCAATATTTTCACCTTTTGACTCTTCTGAAAAGTATTCACATAAATCGTTCAAAAAAGCAACCAATTCAATTTTCTCAACTTTAAGTTTTACCTTGTTAAATTCTAACTTCCTGTAATCCATCAATTCATTTATCAAACGATTCAACCTGTTTGTATTTTTATAAATAATACGATGTTTTTCCTTAATATCTGATGAGAAATTTTGAGTTGTATCGCTTATGATACTTTCTAGCGGATTTTTAATTAATGTCAACGGTGTTCTAAACTCATGTGATATGTTCGTGAAAAATTGAAGCTTCTGCTCATTTAACATTTCCTTTTGCAACCTTGCTTCTTTCTCACCTTGCAACAATTGCTTTGCCTTTAACCTATTATTCGTTAGTACGTTTAACAGAAATAGTCCAAATAAAAACAAAAGAAAGTACATTCCTATTGCGAACCTTGATTTCCACCAAGGAGGCAATATTTTTATGGACAGCTTTAGAGGTGTTTCATTCCAAATTCCATCATTGTTAGCCGACTTTAAGTTAAAAGTATAAGTTCCATAATCTAAATTTGTATATGTCGCACTCCTCACACCTCCTACATAATTCCAAGAAGTCTCAAGTCCTTCTAAATAATAAGCATATTGATTTTTTTCCGGACGCGTATAGTTAATCGCTGCATAATCAATTGTAAAAACAGATTGTTCGTGATTTAAAACAAGTGTATCTGTTTGAGATATCACCTGAGAAATAGGTGAATTTTCTTGATTTGGTTTCACTTCTTTATTGAACAACTTGAATCCCTTAAAATAGGTAAAAGGCAAGTTTGTATTTATTAGAATCTCATCGGGTTTAAAATAATCAACACCTAAATAATTTCCAAAATAAAGGGTTCCATCTGAACTGGTGTAGCCAGCATTAATATTAAAATCATTAGATAACAACCCATCATTGCAAGTATACTGAGTAAACACAGTATTGGTTACATCCATTTTACATAAACCAGAATTCCCACTTAACCACAAATTTCCAAAATCAGATTCAACAATACTATTGATCGTGTTTAAGGGTTGTCCAACTTTGTTATTAAACCAAGAAAACGTATTTGTTTCTTTATCATACTTGCACAAACCAGCACCCCTTGTACCGATCCATATAGATTTATCCTTAGCCTCTAGTAATGTGAGAATATGATTTGAACTTGTATGATGATTCTGTTCTAAAGACATTACCTCTGAATAATCTTTAACAATATTCATCTTGGAATCCTTCAAGTCTATTTTAAATAAACCATTGATTGTTCCCACCCAAAGCAATTGATCTGAATCCACAATAACTTTTCTAATATCTTTAGTATGCAAACTAGCATCTATTATTAATTTCGAAAGAACTCTAGTAATTTTTTTTGTCTCATATGAAAAACTATGCAAACCTCCGCCATAAAAGGTGCCTATCCAAATTTTGCCATCAGCTGATTCGGAAAAACTAGAAATACAATTAGAAGCCAAGTTTCCATGAGTATTTTCTTTTGTGAAATTGACAAATGTGGAAGCTCCTGACTTCAAAAAATAAACACCTGAATCCCAACTTCCTACCCAAACATTCTGATGGCTATCTATAAACAAGGATTCTATATACAAGCTTTTCAAGCCTTTAATTAAGGATCCCTTTGTCTTATTGATATGCTTGATTTCTTTCGTTTGAGGATTGTAAATATCTATACCACCACCATCCATCGCAAACCACATATTTCCAAAAGCATCTTCAACAACACTTGCTACTGAGTTTATTTGTAATGAGTTTTCTGCGTTTGGTAAACTCTCAACATCTTTAAATTTATCATATAACTTGTCATAAATACCAACCCCACTATTGTAATAACCCATCCAAATTCTATCATTTCTATCTAAAAACAGAGACCATATCGAATTGGATAAAATACTCTTAGTATTATTTGAATCCGACAAATATGCATTGATTAATTCTCCTTCTGATGTAATATGTATTAGTCCATCATTCTCCGTTCCATACAATATACTTCCATCAGCAAGTTCAATGATTGAAAAAATTCTATTTTTAGAATAAAGAACGTTCTTAACAGATGAAAAAGATTCCTTATTTAAGTTAGATACTTTCAAGACACCGTTCTCCATAGTACCTATCCATAGACTATTCTCTTTATCCACAAACAAAGTCTGAACCTCATCAAAACATGAATAACTTCCTGTATGAAGCGTAAATTTCTTGGTAGATAATGTATTGTTTTCAGAGTTATATATTTTCAAACCACTTCCAGTACCAGCGTAAACATTACCCTCTTTATCTTTTACCAAACAATAGATCTTTTTCAAATCCCCCTCATTGTGAGATTTTACATAAACTGTATTTGATATTTGATAGGTATCAGTATCTAATTTGAAAAGCCCATAATCGTAGGTTCCTATTAATAGATTTCCATCATGATCCTCTTGAATACTTCTTATAGTAATAGCACTTTGAGTATTTGAATTGATGTTCTGTAAAGAAATTTTCTTAAACCTATCTTGTTGTCTATCATAGAGATTTAACCCGTCTTCTGTCCCAACCCAAAGTCTATTTTTAGTATCCAAAAAGGAACAAAATACAAGGCTACTGCTTATGGAAGTACTATCATTTATTTTGTGAACATAGGTTTTATAATCAACCCCATTATATCGATGTATGCCTGCACCATTAGTCCCAATCCACACAAAACCCTCATGATCTTGAAGAATGTTAAAAACTCCTGTCTTCGAAACACCATCTTTAATATTTACAAAATTAAACTTCTCCCTTGAATATTGACCATTCACTTGTAAAGAAACAAGTAACATAAAGATAGAAACTATTCGGATGCATTGTGCTAAACTACTTGCTAGGCTATACATTTAAGTTTGGTTTGGTTACAAAACCATAGAGTGAAATAAAGAACACCTAGGGTAGAAATATAAAAATAAAAAGATACCACAAAACATAATGCATCATTTGATACATCAAATTACCACATTTGTTGCAAAACATGGGTTCTTTAGGGATACAAATAGCTTTTTTACAAATCAAGATAGCATCAAATTACAGCCACGGATATCAGAATTATCAAAACGCCCTAATATCTCGAATGATGAATTCAAGTGTAATTTACCTAAATCTTGGGTGGCAATAAAGGAACAAGAGTTTATATTAGAAAGATCAACAACATTGACACCACCTGTTTTACCAATCGGTAACAATGACAAAGGATCATGTGTGTCTCGAATTAAAATTTTCATCCAAGGAGGAGTCTTGAATATCCCATGACCAGAAGAATATGCTTGACTCAACAATTCTGTCATTCCGTATTCCGAGTGAATTTCATCGACCCCAAATCCTTTCTTTAGGACAGCATGTAATTCCTCTCGAATCAGTTCCTTTCGTCTACCTTTCATGCCACCCGTTTCCATAACAACCGTATTTTTTAAACAAAACTGATGCTTTTCAACCAAATCTAACAAAGCAAAGGAAACCCCAATTAACAGCACATTTTTTTGCTGAAACTCCAAACGAAGTAAGAGATCTTTTAAGTCTTCTAAATTTTTTAAATAAAATCCACTTTCGGGCTGTCTCGATTTACGAATTAAATCTTCAACCATATAAACTAAGGACGACCCCTCGCGCTCCAAATAAGAAGGGAGAAGTGCAAGAACCACAAGCTCTCCAACATCACCATAAAACTGACTAAAACCTTTTAAATAACTTTCCTCATACAACGTGAGATCTGTAACAAAATGTTTGCTCTGTAAATCACCAGTAGTTCCACTACTTAAAAAAGTTTGCTGTACTAATTCATCCCCACAAATAATTTGATGAGATTTAAAAAATTGTATCGGAAGAAACGGAATATCTTTCACTGCACAAACAGATGATGGATCAATGTTTAAATGACTTAAATACTCTTTGTAGACCAAATTATATTCGGATTGATAATAAAAAGTTTTTAAGGCAGCGGCCGTAAAATCTTTCTCTGTTTGAATATCAAAAATAGGATTACCCACAAGCAAGATGTTAATGTATGCAAAAATACTTTTTTTTTATATAGCAATAGCACAATCCCTATATTATACAGAAAACATAAAAACAAGTAGACGTGCAAATTTTGTTTGTCTACTTGTTGAAAACTCACAAACTACTTCTGTACCAAAAGCACCTCTGAAATAATTCTTTCTAACTCTTGTTTAGGCAAAGCTCCTTGAGCCATCTGAGGCTGTCCTTCCATGGGAACAAACAACATAGAAGGAATACTCCTAATACCAAATGCCTCTGAAAGTTCTTGTTCCGCTTCTGTGTCTACCTTATAAATATTAACTTTTCCTTCGTATTCTTTACCCAAAACTTCTAAAATTGGGGCAAGAGATTTACATGGACCGCACCAATCCGCATAGAAGTCGATTATACACGGGATATTTCCATCAAATTTCCATTCCTTATTTTTTTCGAAGTTAAATACCTTTTTTAAAAAGTTTTCTTTTGTCAGTAATTCTGTCATGATATAAATATTTTAATATAAAGTCGTAAAATCCAAGCAATCTTACAGAATACAAATATGACAAATATCATAACAAAGCATTATCTTTGCATGGAAATAATTTAATTCAAAAATAAGACCTAAACATGTCTAAAACAATAAAACACTCCGAGTTTGTATTGATTGGTGGAGGAATTATGAGCGCCACATTAGCCATCATGCTTTTCGAAAGATTTCCGGGCAAAAAAATAACAATTATTGAAAAACTCCCTAAGATGGCAGAAGAAAGTTCTGAAGCTTGGAACAATGCAGGGACAGGACATGCTGGAAATTGCGAATTGAACTACACACCAGAAAAAAACGGATCGATAGACACAAAAAAAGCAGAAAAAACAGCCAAACAATTCAACGAAACATTAAATTTTTGGCAAGAATGCGCAGAGAAGGGATACCTTCATAATATTAAAAAATGCATTTCAGAAGTACCCCACATAAGTTTCGTCGAAGGAAAGGCTAATAGTAAATATTTAGAAAAAAGATACAATGCTTTAAAAGACATTTCCTACTTTAAAGAGATGATCTTTAGTAAAGATTACGAAGAGATAAAAAAATGGGTTCCTTTAATGATGCAAGGTAGAAGCAAAACACAACCTATTGCTGCTACATTTGTTGAAAAAGGTTATGATGTAAACTTTGGTGAAATCGCCGAACAACTATTTAGATTTCTTTCAAAACAAGACAATGTTGAATTACTGAATAGAAGCAATGTTTACAACCTTCAAAAAACTGATAACAAACGTTGGTTGCTTACTATCAAAGGTCAAAGTGTTGGAAAACATTGGAAACTCGTCTCTAATTATGTCTTTATTGGAGCTGGTGGTGGTGCACTTTCTCTCCTTGAAAAATCAGGAATTAAAGAAGCTCGAGGGTATGGAGGCTTCCCAATAAGCGGATTATGGTTACGATGTACCAATCCTGAAATTATAGAAAAGCATGCGGCAAAAGTTTATGGGAAAGCTAAAAAAGGTTCCCCACCAATGTCTGTTCCCCATATGGACACTAGGATCATTAATGGTCGTAAAGAATTATTGTTTGGGCCCTATGCAGGATTCACAACAAAGTTTCTAAAACATGGATCCATGTTTGATCTTCCAAAATCAGTGGAATTTGATAATATAATGAGTCTTTTGGGGGCTGGGTACAAAAATTTACCTTTAGTTGCCTATCTTATAAAACAAGTAAGCTTAAAGTTTAAAGACCGCATGGAGATGCTAAGAGAATTTTATCCAGAAGCCAATGATGAAGACTGGAAATTAGTAGTTGCGGGACAGCGAGTTCAAATAATAAAAAGAGATAAAAAAGGATTTGGAAAATTAGAATTTGGAACAGAAATTATTATTTCTAAAGACAAAACAATAGGAGCACTGTTGGGAGCTTCACCTGGTGCATCCACATCCTATTCTGTAATGAAAAGTGTGATCAAGAAAAGTTTTTAATGATTGTAAATCTATCTAAAAAAGCGGTTTAACTATTTTAAACCGCTTTTTTTATATTTTATGAAAACTTTCAATTAGAAAACATCCTGAACATATACTTCTTTTCCTTGAAATCGGAAAGTATCATTTTTCCTTTTACCAAGTAACTTTTGTCCAATGGGAGAACTGGGTGATACAATGAAATAATTCTTAGTTTCAAACTGTACCACTCCTACACTAACACCTATAAAGTACATTCCTTTTTCAGTCTTAAGAACGGCCCCTAATGAACCTACTTCTGTCAATGAAGAAACATTCATCTTTTCTACAATAAGTTTCATTTTCGAAACGAATTTTAACTGCTGTCCTGCTTTCTCCATTTCAAGCTGCAACATCGCTCTTCCTGTTTCATGTTTATCACCAACAGAACTTTTAGACTCCGTATACAACGCTTCTTTAAGTGATTTAATGGTATCCTCAATAGTCGTCAATTTAGACATCATAAAATCCAAACATACCGATTTTAATTTTTTTTTAAGCTCTAAATCCGTCATTCAAAAATCCAATTTTAGTTGTAAATTAGTTTCCCTTGTTTTTTGTTTAAAAGTACTATTAAGATTTGTTACAGAAATCCCTAACAACCTAACCGAATCTCTAGTTTTTTCTTGAAATAACAAATCCCTAACCGTTAAAAAAAGAATAGATTTAGATTTTACATAATAGGGCAGACTCTTACTTCTTGTCTCCTGGGAAAAATCACTATATTTTATCTTTAGAGTAATTGTTTTTCCTGCAACATTTGCAATCAACAACCTTTTTTCTAACTCTACAGAAATATTTTCTAATTTTTCAATCATATAGATCTCCGAAGTCAGATTTATAGCAAAAGTACGTTCCGCTCCAACGGATTTCCTAACTTTATTAGGCTGTACTTCGCTTTTATGCACCCCTCTAACAATATTGTAATAAAAACCTCCCATTTTATTGAAGTGTTCTATCAAAAACTCTTCAGATTGTTGCTTCAAGTCCAATCCAGAAAAAATACCCAAATTATACATTTTTAACCGGGTTACTTTCCCTATCCCAAAAAAATTTTCAATTGGTAAATCTTCTATAAATGATAAAACGTCTTCTTGAGGTATTGTTTTTTGGCCATTGGGTTTGTTTATATCCGAAGCAATTTTTGCAATAAATTTATTCACAGATATCCCTGCCGAAGCATACAAGCCAATTTCTTTATAAATCTTTTCACGTATTTCCTTAGCGATATGCGTCGCCGAAACAATACCAAACTTATTTGAAGTAACATCTAAATAAGCTTCATCAAGTGATAAGAATTCAACCAAATCTGTATATTGAACAAATATTTTTTTAATCTTTTGTGAAATCTCCTTGTATCGTTCAACGCGAGCAGGTACAAAAATCAAATCAGGACATAATTTTTTTGCAAGTGCTCCAGCCATAGCAGATCGAACGCCAAATTTTCTCGCCTCATAACTCGCTGCAGCGACAACACCTCTTATCTCCCCACCACCAACTGCGACAGGTTTACCTAACAATTCAGGATGATCTAACTGTTCCACAGATGCAAAAAAAGCATCCATATCAATATGAATAATTTTACGTAACTCTTTTGAAGAATCTTCCAATTGGCATATATTGATTTACAAATTTATAAAAGAAAATATTACGATACATAAGCCTACAAGAGAATTGATTCAAACAGACCAAAAAAACATTACACAAAACTTAACATAAGCTATACAGAATACTTCTAACAAGAATACAATTAAAATAAAATTGTAAATTTATAATACTCAAGACCATATATAACAAAATAAAAAAAGCATTGTATGATTTCATCAAAAAAAAAATATCTGTTATTTTTTATCATATCTACCTATACACTTATATCTTCACAAGAAATCCCACCAATACAAAACTTTACAGCTGAGGATTATAATGCAGAAAATCAAAATTGGGACATATCTCAATCCAAAGAAAAATTTATTTATGTAGCCAACAATAGAGGATTGCTAGAATTCAACGGCGCTAAATGGCACCTATACACATCACCAAATAACTCGATCGTCAGATCAGTGAAAATTATTAATGAAAAAGTATATTCTGGTTGCTATATGGAATTTGGTTACTGGCAAAAAGACCAATCTGGACAACTAAATTACCACTCTTTAAGTTCAGAATTAGATATAAAAATGCTGGAAGATGAAGAATTTTGGGATATTATTCAATTAGAGGAATGGATTCTATTCCAATCCTTGAACCGAATTTATATATACAACAGCAAAACGAAAAACTACAAGATTATAAACTCAAAAACAGCCTTACAGAAAATTTTCAAGGTTGAAAACACCATCTACTTTCAAAAGTTAAACGACGGAATTTATAAAATTGAAAAGGGAAACACCTTACTTGTATCAAATGATCCTACTTTCAAAACAAACATTATTGTTGGAGCGTTTAACCATAATAAAAAGCTATTACTTCTAACACAAGAAAATGGATTTTATACCATTTCAAACAAAAAAGCCATAAGATGGAATACTCCAAGTGACAAGCTACTCTCAACAACAAGTGTATATAGCAGTGTAAAGACCACGAAAAACACGTTTATCTTAGGAACTATCTCAGATGGGATTTATCAATTAGATAAGAACGGAAAAACCTTATCCAATGTTGATCAAGCCAAAGGACTCAACAACAACACTGTTTTAAATGTCTTTGAGGACCTTGACAAAAACATATGGGCTGGTCTAGATAATGGAATAAGCTGCCTTAATTATAATTCCCCTTTTAAAGTATATAATGATAAAAACGGGAAACTAGGCACCACCTATGCTTCTGCAATTCATCAAAATTATTTATACGTTGGTACAAACCAAGGTTTATTTTATAAAAGACAAAATACGAACGAACACTTACAACTCATCAATGGAACCGAAGGACAGGTTTGGAACCTCCAAGTTATTGACAACACCTTGTTTTGTGGTCACAACTTGGGAACCTACATCATCGACATAAACCAAGCAACATTAATCTCAAATATAGAAGGGACATGGAAGCTATTACCATTTCCCAATCAAAAAAACAAAATCATACAAGGAAACTATAATGGTTTCTCAATACTTTCTAAGAAAAACAATAAATGGACTTTTTCACATCAAATTGATGGATTTAAAATATCTAGCAGATATTTCGAACTCATAAATAAAGATAAAATATTAGTAACACATGAGCACAAAGGTGTCTATGAACTAATATTAAATAAGGACAAAACAAAATTCACGGAAATCAAAATAAACACAAAATTAAAAGGAGAAAAATCAAGTATCGTCGGGTACCAAAATAATTTTTTATATTATTACAATGAAGGGATCTTTAATTACAATACAAAAACGAATAGCTTCAATAAAGATAGTATTCTTAATGACGCATTAACGATTGACGAAACGTATAATTCAGGAAAACTAGTAAACTCAAATGACGAAAAACTTTGGGCCTTTACAAACAAAAACATTGTATACTTCTCACCAGGAAAACTAAATACAAAACCAGAAGTAACAAAAATCTACCTACCTGTCGAACTCAGAAAAGATTACACAGGTTTTGAAAATATTTCTTTACTCGAAAAAGAGAAATATTTACTTGGTACTTCTTTCGGTTACCTAATTATTGATACAAAGAAAATAAAAAAGAAGAAACATCGCATCAACTTAACGAGAATCACCAAAAGAAAACTTAACAATCAAGAGGAACCTGTAAATCTCAAAACAGCCCCCCTCTTAAATTATAAAGAAAACAATATTACATTCTCGTACAGTGTATCTTCTTTTGAAAAATTTACTGAAATTCAATACAAATACATCCTAGAGGGCAGACACGACCATTGGAGTGAATGGACTAAAGAATCTCAAAAAGCATTTGAAAACTTGCCATTTGGGAAATACACATTCAAAACAAAAGCTAAAACAGGAAACGATGAATCCGTGAATGAAATAATATATGACTTCATCATAGAAAGACCTTGGTACCTAAGCTATAAGATAATCGGAATCTACTTGGTGATATTTTTGTTTGCTGTGTCCATTATACACAACATATACAAACAGCATTATAAAAAGCAAAAACAAAGTATTTTAAATAAAAAACAAATTGAATTTGAACATACGCAGCTTGAAAATGAAAAGGTAATCATGAAACTGAGAAACGACAAACTTCGAAGCGAAATAGAAGGAAAAAACAAGGAGCTTGCTGCATCTACTATGAGTATCATCAAAAAAAACGAATTCCTTAATAGCATCAAGAAAGAATTATTGGAATTTAAAGACCCTCATCTAATCAAACCTGTCATCAAAATAATCGATAAAAACCTAAACAACACAAATGACTGGAAACTCTTTCAAGAAGCATTTAACAATGCAGACAAAGATTTTCTTACTAAAGCAAAAGACAAATATCCGCAACTGACCCCGAGTGATCTGCGTCTTTGTGCTTACCTAAGACTCAATTTATCCTCTAAAGAAATTGCTCCTTTATTGAATATTTCACACAAAAGTGTTGAAATAAAACGCTACCGACTAAGAAAAAAGATGTCATTGACAAAAAAAGACAATTTGATACACCATATTCTAGAGATATAATCATTATCTCCAAACTACATCACCTTTACTATGAAGTAGAAAAAAATATAACCATCTTTTTTTTAAAACAATTAAAAAAAATATAAAACACTCATAACCAGGTATTAAGACGGAATAAAAATATCTAATTATCATTGAAAAATATTTTTGTAGAGTTTTTGTATAGGTGATTTATTGTTAATTATTTCTTTACAATTGTAATTTAGAGGAATCAATGAAGTTGTTTAAAACCCAACCATTATTTCTATAGAAGTCCTAGTAATTTAACAAAAACGCAAACCAATTATCACTAGAGATTTATTATGTAGAGGTTGAAGCTTTTAAACCAATCTTATTGTTCAACTAACGACGCTTTTATTCCTGTTATCTACAAATACATTAAAATTAATCCAAATAATTGGATATTCTAAATCAAAACCAAACCAATGAAAACTAAACTATTCTATTTATTGTTTTTGTGCGCTGCCACTTCCTTTTACGCGCAACAAACTCAAATTTCAGGAACTGTAATCTCATCAGAAGATGCTTTTCCTGTTGCTGGTGCAAACATACTTGTGGAAGGAAAAAACATTGGAACTTCCAGTGATTTTGACGGAAATTTCGAAATAAAAGTGAATAAAGGAGACATACTTGTCATCAGGTATCTTGGATTCGTTTCAGAAAAAGTAGTGATTACAAATCAAGAAAAATTAAACATTGTACTTTCTCCTGACAACCAACTACTAGATGAAATTGTGGTTGTAGGGTATGGAACCCAAAAGAAAAAAGAAGTAACAGGAGCCGTCGCTGTCGTTGGTTCTGAAGCCATTGAGAAATTAAACCCTACAAGGGTGGAACAAGCACTGCAGGGACAAATCTCGGGTGTAAACATTACTTCTTCTTCTGGAGCTCCAGGAGCAAGTGCAAATATTCGTATTAGAGGTATTTCTACAAATGGAGACAGTAGGCCATTAATACTTGTTGATGGAAATCCTATTACAGAGCTTTCTGTTATAAACCCTAATGATATAAAAAGTGTCAATGTTTTAAAAGATGCTACCGCAGGTATTTATGGTGTGCGTGCTGCAAATGGAGTAATTTTAATAGAAACCAAAACAGGTAGAAAGAATAGTGACTTGAAAGTAACCGTTGACACGTATTATGCGATGCAGCAAAACAGTAAATCAATTGATGTTTTAAGCGCCATAGATTATGCCAAATACCGTAACAATTTAACAGGTACCAATACCTATTTTATAAAAAATGACTTGATATATGAGCCATTAGTATCTGCTATTACTCCTTTAAATGTAAATGAGGGTTGGCAAAAAGGGGTCTTTCAAACAGCCCCAATGTACAGCGCAAATGTAAACTTTAGTGGAGGAACAGAAAAATTAGCATATTCATTTGGAACCTCCTATTTAGACCAGGATGGTATTATAGGTGGAGGCAAATCTAACTACAACAGACTTACAGCTCGAGCAAATTTAAAATACGATATTTTAGATAACTTAAAAATATCTGCAACAGCAATATATACACGTGAAAACAAAAATAGTTTGCCTGAAGGAGGTATTGGTTCTGTCTTGTACAACGCTGTAAATGCTGACCCTCTTACTCCCATATTTGACCCTGTTAATAAAAATGATGGATATGACGACATCAGAAATGGTTATGGAATTGTAGAAACAAGTGCTATAGAAGTTTTCAATCCGAATTCGCAAATTGCACATACCTTCAATAGGTCGTTTACAGACAAAATTAGTCCGACATTAGGAGTAGATTACACTTTTTTAGAAAACTTCACCGTAAGCTCTAAATTACGATATAATTATGCTGTCGTAAATTCTGAAGTCATGCAGCCATTAGTCTATTATGGAAAATCAAAATCTGCAACTAGAGTCAATAGAAATGGGTACTCTGAAAATGCAGACACCTACCAAGACTATACCTGGGATAACTACATTACCTACAAAAACACTTTTAACAAAGACCACAATCTAACCGTACTTCTTGCGGCATCACTTTGGAGAGAAAAAGGAGAATTCGACGGTAACAATGGTGAGAACCTAACCGTAAATGGTATTCCTGTAAATTCGTTTGACGGTGCCTCTCTCGTAAATGCCGATCCTTTCTATACCCAACCCCGTTTTCAACCGAACGAAATCGAAATAGGGAACAATATTTTCGAAAATAGATTGGCTTCTGTCTTTACAAGAGTTCAATACAACTACAAACAAAAATATCTCTTGTCTGGGGTATTAAGAAGAGATGCATCTTCTCGATTTGGTCCAGAGAATGCTGTGGGATATTTCCCATCAGCTTCTGTTGGATGGAATGTTTCAGAAGAACAATTCCTTCGTAATAATCCTATAATAAATTCCTTTAAATTAAGAGCGAGTTATGGTGTTATTGGAAATGACAAAATTGATGATTTCGCATTTATATCAAGATTAGATGGTGAAGGTGTATACAGCAATAATGAAGAGGTAAATGAGGCTGATTTATTAATTGGTGTTGCAGAGGGAAAATTAGCAAATCCAAAAATAAAATGGGAAAATCAAATTACAAGTAATTTTGGTTTCGATCTTTCCTTATTTGATAATAAAATATCCGTATCTGTAGACGCTTTTAACAAAAAAACAGAAGACCTATTAATTCGAGCAGAAACATCAGGTCTTACAGGAGTTCGTGGTATCGGATCGGCAGCACCTACAATTAACGCCGGTACTGTTGAAAACAGTGGTGTCGAATTTTTGATAAGCTATAACGATGATTTCTCTGAAGACTTTCACTTTTCTACTAGCTTTAATTCCTCTACTTTGAGAAACGAGGTTACCTATGTGGGAAGTTTAGCTGGATTTGAGCAAGGTGGTGACTTCGCGGTAGGCTCTGGAATACTGCCCTCTAGAATGACACCAGGTCTTCCTATTGGATATTTCCACGGTTACAGAACAGAAGGAATATATCAATCTCAAGCAGAAATAGATGCCTTGAATGCAAACGCACCAGCAGATAAAAACGGTAAAAATATTTATCACACTTCTGCAGTTGCTCCAGGAGATTTAAAGTTCACTGACACCAATAAAGATGGAAAAATTACGGAAGAGGATAAAACATACATTGGAGATCCTATTCCTGAAATGACTTTCGGTTTGAATCTAGGATTTAGCTATAAGAATATTGATTTTAGCGCTTCCGCATTTGCTTCAATTGGTAACGATATGGTAAGAGATTACGAACGTGTAAATCCTAAAGCAAATAAAAGCACGAGAATTTTAGATGCTTGGACACCTACAAACCCAAGTAACACAACTCCAAGACTAACGGAGGGTGCTTCTATAAATACCGATTTATTTTCTGATTATTTTGTTGAAGACGCTTCGTACTTAAGAATACAAAACATTCAGTTAGGATACACTTTCTCTCAAAATAGTGTCGAGAAAATTGGCATGGACAAATTGAGAGTTTATACTTCAGTAAACAACCTACATACTTTTACGAAGTATTCAGGTTATGATCCTTCAGCAAGTTCTGGAGACCCTATTGGAGGTGGAATAGATAGAGGATTTTATCCTATTGCTACAACATATATGCTAGGCCTTAATCTTAGCTTTTAATATCATAAAACGAACAATATGAAAAATTTTATAACACATAAATTAAATACCTCTTGCCAAGTTACATTTACGGTATTTGTCCTATTCATAGCCTCGCTAACTTCTTGTGACGATTTTGTTGAAATCACTCCAAAAGGACCTGTCGCTGATAACTATTTCAATAACCCTGAGGATTATGACAAAGCGTTAATCGGTGCCTACGACATGTTACAAACAACCTACATCAATGTTTTTGTTGCATCGATTGCAGGAGACGATGTAATTGCGGGGGGGGATCCGGCAGTATACGATCAACCGACTTTGCAAAGAGTTGATAAGATGCTCCATACACCAGCAGACAACAACCAACTAAGAGATATTTGGGGTTTTATGTATGCCGCCATGAATAGAGCCAACTATATACTAGAATTTAAAGACAAAACTGATTTTTCTAGCAAAGAGGAAATCATAGCACGTGCCTACTTTCTGAGGGCTTATTTCACGTTTGAATTGACTAAGTGGTTTGGAAACATTCCATTAAAACTGAATGAATCCAATACAAGAATCCTTAACAAACGTATATCAATTGGTGAACAGTATGATGTAAACCGTGTTGGTACTCAAGCAAAAGTATATGCCCTTATAGAAGCGGATTTATTAGACGCCATAAAAAGTTTACCTGAAAAATCTGCGTCTTTAGAAGATTATGAAATCACAAAAGAAGCCGCTCAGGCACTTCTTGGGAAGGTATATTTATACCATGGCACCTATGACGAAGAAAAGTTCGAAGATGCAGCCTTTCATCTAAAGGAAGTTATCACAGGTGCCAAATTCAGTTTGGTAGACTATACTACTTTGTTTGACAACGCTAATGAAAACAATGAAGAATCCGTATTTGAAGTTCAATACACTAGTGTTGAGGGAGCAGGTTGGGATTGTATTCAATGTAGTGAAGGGAATTATTTACCTCAAAACAATGCGCCTCGAGATTATACTGGCCCAACATATAAATTTGGTTGGGGAATTAGTTTACCTACCCAACAATTATACGACGCCTATGACTCTGGAGATGTCAGAAGGGACGCTACACTTTTCAAACCAGGGAGTGGAGAGTACACAGTAAGTAGGGAAAATACAGGATATTTTTCAAAAAAATACTTACCTACTATAAAAAACGACACATTACGTGCAGGCTCTGACCCACTAAACTATGAAAACAACTATAGATCTATACGATATGCTGATGTATTGCTTATGGCTGCAGAAGCTGAAGTCCAAAGCAATGGAGCCAATGCGGAAACCTATTTAAACATGGTAAGAGCAAGGGCTTTTGGCAACAATAGTCATGATTATCCATACAACGGCGAAAGCGATTTACTTGAGGCGATTTATGAAGAGCGAAGATTAGAACTAGCTTGTGAAGGACATCGTTTCTTTGACTTGGTAAGAACAGGCGAAGCAGAAGATGCTTTCGAAGCTTACAATACAAGTATTTCGGGAAGTTCTGAATTTGAAAAAATCAACTATAAATCAGATAAAAACGAATCTTTCCCCATACCAACGGTTGAATTAGATTTAGCCAATGCAACAGTTAGATGGGGTCAAAATCCTGGATACTAATCACAAAAAACACCAAAATTAAACATAAATTTTAACCAAAAACAAACATTATGAATTTACTAAAAAAAGGATCTCTTATCCTATTGGGATTAACATTATCTATTGCCTGTGAAGACAATGATAAAGTTGATGACAACGGAGGAGGTAACACGACAACAATTACGAACTTAGATTTTACAATGCAACCTAGTGGCGCAGGAAATATTGTAACTGTAACACCTACTGCAAACGGAGCAGATACTTATTCTGTGGACTTTGGAACAGAGGCTGACGACGATGTCATCGCTACTGTTGGTGCTGGTGTAGCTTACACCTACCCACCAGCAGACGAGACTTACAATATCACCGTTACTGCCTCTGCTGCAAATGCAACAGATGTAACTAAAACAAAACCTATTACGCTAGAAGTAACACCATCTCCTTTAATTGGCGATTGGGTATACATACATCAAGCAGATGCAATGGTATTAGGAAGTACATCAGAATTTACTGAAGTATGGTGGGCTTCGAAATTAAAAACAGTAATAGACAGAGCATGTGTATTCGACGATATTTATAGATTTAATGCTGATTATTCTTTTGAAAACATAGTAGGCGAAGAAACATGGTTAGAAGGTGCATGGGAAGATGTAGCTGCAGAATCTTGTGGCGCTGCTTTTGCACCTTTTGATGGAACAGCTGTTGCAACTTGGGCACACAATCCTGATGCTAAAACCATTACTATAAACGGAATGGGAGCCTTCTTAGGTATTTCAAGAATACACAATGGTGGTGAACTTGCTTACCCAACAGAAGCTGTAGAAAGTATCACTTACAGCGAAGTAACTCTTTCCGAAGATGAAAACACATTGACTGTAATCATTACTTATGTTGCCGATGCAAACTCATGGAAATTCACCTTTGCTAGAGTAGGAACTCCGGGAGCTGAATTACAAGCAGTAGATACCGATGGTGATGGCGTAGACGATACCGTAGATGAATGTATCGATTTGGCTGGACCAGCTGATAACAATGGATGTCCTGTAGTAGAAGGGCCAAGTGAAGCAGCACCAACTCCAACGGCAGCAGCAACAGATGTATTGTCTATATTTAGTGATGCATATGACGATTTAGCGGCTACCGATTTTAATCCAGACTGGGGACAAGCAGGAACACACAAAGCAACTACTGCAGGTGGTAATGCTGTATTAGAATATGCAAACGTTAATTACCAAGGTATCGCATACACAGAATCCGATATAAGTGGAATGACAAGCGTACACTTTGACATCTATACAAAGGATATGCTAAATATAGATATTTTCTTAATCACTGGTGCAGGAGAAATTGCTGTAACCAAAGCTTTAACAGCAAATACATGGAACTCATTCGATATTCCTTTATCAGAATTTACAGGGATGGATTTAACCAAAGCAATTCAATTCAAATTAGCGACCAACCCATGGGTAGACACAGGATTTGGAACAATTTGGATAGATAACATCTACTTTAGTAAGTAATACAAAAAAGAAGCAATCATTTATGGGGGTTCAATTAATTTGAACCCCTTTAAATAAAATCTCACAAAGTTTCCAATGAAATATTATTCAAACATTTTAATAATATTATTACTAATGCTTTTGACAAACTGTTCTAGTTCAGACAATATCGAAGATATTATAGATCCAGGGTATGAGAAACCCAATGGAAACAATGATATTTTGATATGGTCGGATGAATTTAATGAAGGTGTAAGCCCAAATTTAAAAAATTGGGGATACGACATGGGGAATGGAGATTATGGATGGGGTAATAATGAAAAACAATATTATACCAACAGACCAGAAAATGTAATTATTGAGGAAGGTCTTTTAAAAATAACCGCTAAAAGAGAGAATTACCGAGATCATAGTTATACATCAACTAGAATGAAAACTCAGGGTAGATTTTTCTTTACCTATGGTAAAGTAGAAGTCCGTGCAAAACTTCCAACAGGAAGTGGTACATGGCCTGCAATTTGGATGCTTGGAGAAAATATTACTAGTGTTGGTTGGCCTTCTTGTGGAGAAATTGACATTATGGAACATGTAGGTAACCGTCCTGGATGGACCTCAAGTGCTATTCATAATAAAGCTGGGTATGCCGGATCCTATTTTGGTGAAGAACAATATATTGCTGATGTCACCTCAGAATTTCATGTTTATGGAATTCTATGGACTGAAGAAAAAATTGAATTTACAGTAGACGAAGAGGTTTATTTCACATACAACCCTTCTGAAAAAAACGCAAACAATTGGCCCTTTACAGCCAATCAATTTATAATCTTAAACATTGCAATGGGAGGAAATTTGGGAGGAACCATAAACCCTTCCTTTACACAAAGTACTATGGAAATAGACTACGTAAGAGTCTACCAATAAAAAGTATTTAAGTGTAGTTATAAACGGAATATCATAATCATTGATAAACCATCTATAACTAAAACCAAACAAGAACACTTTACACTATTAAAAATGATGACTTTTTTTTCACATAAAAAAAATGCTCTAGTGGGGATATCTATCCCTATTCTATGCCTGTTTCTGTTTTTTACCACACAAAAAAAAGAAACCTCAAACTATAAAATTGACATCTATACTACCGCACACAAAAAACCTTTAAAGCTGACTAAAACAGATGCCTTCAATTTCAAAGCCTTTGAACAAGCCTCTGAAACAGATGTGGTTGTTGTGGTAAATCCAAATAAACAGTTTCAAACAATTTTAGGAATCGGAGGAGCATTGACAGATGCTTCTGCTGAAACCTTTGCGAGACTCCCAAAAAAAGCAAAAGAAAAAGTTTTAGAAAGTTATTTTGACAAAGACATAGGAATAGGATATACCCTTGGAAGAACCTCCATTCATAGTTGTGATTTCGGATCAAAAAGCTATACGTACATATCAGAAGGAGATACAGAACTTAAAACTTTTTCTATTGATCAAGACAAAGAGTTTAGAATCCCTTTCATAAAAAATGCTATAAAAAAAGCTGGAGGTAAACTCACCTTCTATGTAAGTCCGTGGAGTCCACCCGCATTTATGAAAACGAATAACAACATGTTATTAGGAGGTAAATTAAAAAAAGAATACTACCAACCATGGGCAAATTATTATGCGAAATTCATAAAAGCGTATGAAAAGGAAGGCATCCCAATTTGGGGATTGACTATACAAAATGAGCCTATGGCAAAACAGCGTTGGGAATCCTGTATCTATACAGCTGAAGAAGAGAGAGACTTCTTAAAAAACAATCTCGGCCCTACTTTAGAAAAAGAGGGACTCGGAGATAAAAAAATAATTGTTTGGGATCATAATAGAGATTTGTTATTCCATAGATCCAATGCTATTTTTAAGGATCCAGAAGCCTCAAAATATGCATGGGGATCAGGTTTCCATTGGTATGAAGATTGGAAAGATGGACAGCCTATGTTTCACCAAGTTAAAAATGTAAATGAAGCATTCCCAGATAAAAAATTACTGTTTACTGAAGGTTGCAATGAGGACTACGATATCGAACGTATTATAAACGAAGATCCAAAACTCGCAGAGCGCTATGGAAAATCAATGATTCATGATTTTAATAACGGAACCGTGGGTTGGACAGATTGGAATATCTTATTAGATCAAAACGGAGGTCCAAATCATGTTGGAAATCTTTGTTTCTCTCCTGTACATGGAAATACAGAAACAGGTGAATTGACCTTCACTAATTCTTTCTACTATATAGGGCATTTCTCAAAATTTATAAGACCTGATGCAAAGAGAATAATGAGTGTTTCAAGTGGAAATCAAATTCTAACGACCGCTTTTTTAAACAAAGACAAAAGCATTGTCATTGTAATCATGAATGATGGGAACGAAACAAAAAAATTCACACTTGAACTCAATAACAAAATCGCTAATGCCCAAGCTTTAGCGCATTCCATTCAAACGATAATTTTAACACCTATAAACTAACCATTTTTAAACTTAATTCATAAAAAATGCAAAAATCATATACCATAACAATCAGTTTTATAGTGGCATTAGGAGGCTTTCTTCTGGGGTTTGATAGCGCTGTAATTTCGGGTGCTGTCGCAGGAATAAGATCTTATTTTGAAATGTCGGATTGGGAACTCGGATTTTCCGTTGGCTGCGTAATTTTTGGGGCAATGATTGGTAATATGTTTGCAGGTCCTATAAGTGATGCTTATGGACGAAAAAAAACACTGATCGTTACAGCAATATTGTTTACAGTTTCCGCACTATGGTCTGCATTCGCCCATAACTATGCAGAGTTTATTATTGCAAGAATTATAGGAGGTGTTGGAATAGGAGGCGCAATACTTATTGCACCCATTTACATTGCAGAAATAGCACCACCCAAATTAAGGGGGAGTTTGGTATCTCTAAATCAACTTAATATTGTTCTCGGTATTTCGGTAGCCTATTTCTCAAACTACTATCTAAAAGATATCGATGGTGAAAGTTGGAGATGGATGTTAGGTGTTGAAGGAATTCCTTCCATCATATACTTCTTAGCGTTGTTTATCGTTCCCAAAAGTCCTAGATGGTTAATTCAAAACACAAATAATATTGAATTGGCAGAAAATATTTTAACCAAAATAGGAGGGCAAAACTTTGCTGTAAATACCATTGAGGAAATAAAAAGAGGAAGCGAAAAAAAACAAAAAAAGGGGACTTTCCTAGATCTTGTAAAAAGCAAGTATAGTACCATGTTTATAATTGCATTTGGACTTGCCTTTTTTCAACAAATAACGGGAATTAATGCAATTTTTTATTATGCTCCAACCATCTTTGAACAGGCTGGAGGTAGTTCTGACGCAGCATTTCTGCAAGCCATTGTTGTGGGAATCATCAATTTAGCATTTACGTTTGTTGCTATTTTTCTCATCGATAGACTAGGAAGAAAACCGCTGTTGATCATCGGTACTTCGACTATGACTATCGCATTAACTTTAGCCACATTCGCTTTTTACAATGCGACTTATGAACTTAGAGAAGATAGCCTAGAAAAAATTACTGATATAAATACAAATATCGCATTAAAATCTCTTCAAGGAAATAGATACAACAGTCAAAATGAGTTAATTGAAGCTATAAGTCCCTTCCTTGATTCAAAACAACTTACCAAGTTTAAACAAGAAGAAATAAAACATTTTATCACAATAGACGCAACTTTAGTTTTGTTAGCAATCTTATTATATGTTGCTGCATTTGCTATTTCATTAGGGCCCGTAATGTGGACATTATTGTCAGAAATTTTCCCAGGAAATATAAAGGGAATTGCCATTTCTGTGGTTGGGTTTTTCAATTCACTTATAAGCTACACCGTAACACAATTTTTTCCATGGGAATTGACAAATCTTGGACCAACAATCACATTTGCCATATATGCTTTTATGGCACTATTATCATTGCTATTTGTGATTAAATATATTGTTGAAACTAAAGGTAAAAGCCTGGAAAAAATTGAAGAACTTTTAATACAGAACTAAATGAAAACACTCTACAAAACATTACTCATCCTCACGCTAATGATATCTTGTAAGACTCGTAATCTAGACTCAACAAAACCCGCAAGTGTTACTATTGAAAAGCATGAAAATGCTTACCAACTTTATGTAAACGGTAAACCTTTTTACATAAAAGGTGCAGGATTAGAATTTGGACAAATAGCAGCTTTATCCCATCACAATGGAAACTCCTTTCGAACATGGAGAACCAATAATGGAAAACAAACAGGTAAGGAAGTGTTAGACGAAGCTTTTAAAAAAGGATTGTATGTAACAATGGGTCTCGAAATTGCAAGAGAACGACATGGCTTTAATTACGATGATGAAAAAGCTGTTCAACAACAATTTAAGAGGATCAAAAAAGAGGTTCTAGAATTAAAAGATCATCCAGCTCTTTTGATCTGGGCTATTGGAAATGAGTTAAATCTGCGATATACAAATCCTAAAGTTTGGGATGCTGTCAATGATATTTCCAAAATGATTCATGAAGTCGACCCAAATCATTTAACCACCACAACTTTAGCAGGACTGGACCTACCTTTGGTGACACAAATTAAAAAGAGAGCAAACGATTTAGATGTATTATCGATTCAAATGTATGGAGATTTACCTGAACTCCCGAACAAAATAAAATCCTTTAATTGGACAGGACCATACATTGTTTCAGAATGGGGTGCCACTGGACATTGGGAAGTACAAAAAACTGAATGGGATGCGCCTATAGAAGAAAACAGTTCCATAAAAGCAGCAAAATACCTAGAACGATATCAAAAGGCTATCGAAATTGACAAAACACAATGCCTTGGATCTTATGTTTTTCTTTGGGGACAAAAACAAGAACGCACTCCAACATGGTATGGAATTTTTTCGGAAAACGGAGAAGAAACTGAGTCGGTAGATGTCATGCATTACATATGGAATAATGAATGGCCAAACAATAGATCTCCTCAAGTAAAAAGTTTTCACTTGAATGGTAAAACCGCTTATGATAACATAAAACTATCGGCAGGTATCAGTGCAGAGGCAAACGTTTTAATAAGTGACCCTGAAAATGACAAAATCACATACACTTGGGAAATCTTACCAGAAAGCACCGAATTAAAAGATGGTGGAGATTTTGAACAAAAACCTAAATGTATAAACGTAAAAATGAGTCATAGCAAAAACGGGAAACTGACCTTTCAAACACCAACTATCGGAGCATATCGTTTGTTTGTTTACGCACGAGATAACGATAACAATGTCGCAACAACGAATATACCTTTCCTAATCGAATAATACCATTTGAAAACATCTATGTTTTCAAGCTTTTAACAAAAGAATGAAAAAAAACTATTTCCAAATAAGCATGAATAAAAACGACTTTGATACTCCTGGAGTTAAAGGAGAACTTGTAACATTTGAAAACGAAGAATATTATAAGATTTCACACAACGATGCCATGAGACCATTCTTCATGACTATTGTCAGCGACTCGAATCATTGGATGTTTATATCAAGTAATGGAGGCCTAACTGCAGGACGAAAAAATGCAGAGTTTTCATTATTCCCATACTACACGGATGATAAAATAACAGAATCTGCTGAAACAACAGGTAGTAAAAGCATTTTTAGAATTAAAAAAGGCTCGCATACATATTTATGGGAGCCTTTTTCGGATAGATATGAAGGAATCTATAAAACTCAAAGAAACTTGTACAAAAACATCTTTGGGAATAAAGTTATTTTTGAAGAAGTAAACACCGATTTAGGAGTTACGTTTAGATACCAATGGAATTCGAGTAATAAATATGGTTTTGTGAAAAAATCAACTTTTATTAATAATTCAAAAGACCATTTAGAGGTTACTCTTATTGATGGACTCCAAAACATACTTCCAGCAGATGTAACATCAGATTTACAAAATAACAGAAGTAACTTAGTTGATGCGTACAAAAAAAGTGAATTACAGACAAGTGTGCTTCTAGGAATTTATGCGTTAAGCGCAGTGATTGTGGACAAGGCAGAACCTAGTGAAGCTTTGAAAGCAAATATAGCTTGGTCTCTAGGTCTTGAAAAACCCATCTGTCTTATTTCATCAACACAGCTGAGTAATTTCCGAAAAGGGTATGAAGTTCATCAAGAAATCGACATCAAAGGAGAAAAAGGAGCCTATTTTATTGCTTCAAACATCTCATTATCTCCTACAGAAAAAAAAGAATGGATGTTTGTAGCAAATGTAAATCAATCTATGGTTCATATTGCTGAAATATCTAACGAAATCCTTAAAAATAAAAATATTCGTAACTTAATTCTAGAAGACATTGCTCTTGGAACTCATAAACTTGTGGCTTTAACCGGAACAGCGGACGGACTTCAATTATCCGATGACAAGCTGAGAAACGCAAGACACTTTTCAAATACCCTTTTTAATATAATGAGAGGAGGTGTTTTTGACAACAATTATGAAATAGAAAGAGGTGACTTTACAAAATACATTTCAAAAGCAAATAAAGAAGCTTTCAAAAAAAGAAAGAAAGCATTTTCAGAATTACCTGAATCATTTAGTTTGAAATACATAAAAGAATATGCTGAAAATGATAGGGATACAGATTTTATACGTTTGACTTATGAATACATGCCTTTAAAGTTCAGCAGGAGGCATGGAGACCCTAGTAGACCTTGGAATAAATTCTCTATTAACACCACAACAGAGGAAGGGGAGAAAATTCTTGACTATGAGGGGAATTGGAGAGATATATTTCAAAATTGGGAAACGCTTGCGTATTCTTATCCGGAATTTATCGATAGTATGATCTTTAAATTTTTAGATGCTACAACTTTTGATGGATACAATCCTTACCGTATTACAAAAGATGGATTTGATTGGGAAATAATTGAGCCAGATGATCCATGGTCTTTCATAGGATACTGGGGAGATCATCAAATTGTCTATTTGTTAAAATTTTTAGAGTTTATAGAAAAACATTACCCAGAAAAATTAGCAAGCTACTTCAATCGAAATATTTTCGTCTATGCCAATGTTCCGTACAAAATTAAAAACTATACTGACACGCTTAAAAATCCGAAAGATACGATCATTTTTGATGAAATATTAAACCAAAAAATACTCAAACGCAAAGAGGAAATTGGAGCTGACGGAGCATTACTTGCAGACGATTCAAAAGTTGTATTCAAAGTTAATCTGATAGAAAAACTACTTGCTACAGTACTTGCAAAAATCGCTAATTTTATTCCTGAGGGAGGGATTTGGATGAATACTCAAAGACCGGAATGGAATGATGCTAACAATGCCCTCGTTGGGAATGGAATTTCCATGGTAACACTCTATAGCTTAAGAAGCTTTATCCACTTTTTTGAAAATATAATAATCGGCACATCTGTCAAAGAACATGAAATCTCAGAAGAATTAGAACAGTTTTTTAAAAATGTCTTTAATAGTCTAGAAAAAAACAAATCTATTCTTTCTGGCCCTATCTCAAACATCCATAGAAAAACAGTACTAGACGGACTTGGAAATGCGGGAAGTAATTACAGAACAACAATCTACAGGGACGGATTTTCAAATGAAAAGAAATTAATTTCTAGAACCGAACTATTGGAATTCTTCTCCATCTCTAAAAAATACTTCGATCATACTATTAAATCAAATAAAACAACTGACGGCTTATATCATTCTTATAACCTAATGACACTAGAAAATAATAAAGAAATTTCAATATCACACTTGTCAGAAATGCTAGAAGGACAAGTTGCTATTTTAAGTTCTGGATGTATTTCAGGTGCAGATTCACTTGAGCTATTGGACGCATTAAAGAACAGTAAATTGTTTAGAGAAAACCAAAACAGTTATCTTTTATATCCGAACAAAACTTTACCTAGATTTTCCGAGAAAAACAATATTCCTTCAACCAAAGTCTCTAAATCAGATCTCTTAAAACAACTCGTTGAGGATGGAAATAAACAAATCATAGAAAAAGACATCAACGGAGGGTTTCATTTTAATGCTAATTTCAACAATGCAGATAGCCTGATAAAGGCATTAGACGAATTAGATGAGGACTATATTCCATTGATTGAAAAAGATAAAAGATATGTACTTGACACTTTTGAAAGTGTTTTTGGTCATAAATCCTTTACAGGTAGGTCGGGAACTTTTTTTGGATATGAGGGATTAGGATCTATCTATTGGCACATGGTTTCAAAACTAGTTCTAAGTATTCAAGAAAACTGCTTATTAGCAGTAAAAAACTATGAAAAAAGTGAGATAATTGAACGTCTATTTAACCATTATTACGAAGCTAACGAAGGAATTGGAGTACATAAATCCCCAAAACTATATGGCGCTTTTCCAACAGATCCCTATTCACATACACCAGGTGGTAAAGGAGCTCAGCAACCAGGAATGACAGGGCAAGTGAAAGAAGATATCTTAAGTAGATTTGGAGAATTAGGTGTTTTTATTAAAAATGGGAGAATTGGTTTTGATTCAAGCTTATTAAGAAAAGAGGAGTTTCTCAAAAAAGAGACTTATTTCAAATACACGAACATAAACAAAGAAATCAAAGAAATACTAATAGACAAAGATTCTCTTTGCTTTACATATTGTCAGACACCTGTAATATATAAACTTAGCGAGAAACAAAACATAAATGTTGTAATGAATGATAAAAGTGAATTCCATACAGACTCCTTAATCTTGAGTAAGGATCTAAGTAAAAAAATATTCGAACGCACAGGAGAGATAAAAGTCATTGTAGTATCCATAAACAATAAAAATATAAACGATGCATAAACTATCATATATTATTATTGGGCTAGTATTATTAATCTCTTGTAATGAAGAGGAGGATAATGATGTATTACCTAATAACAATTGGCAACCTTCATTATCTAGCTTCTCATATCTAAAAAGTATGAACCCTCATTTAGATAATAATATTTACTTAGATATTAAAGAGACAAAAATCACAGGGTTCATATCTGCGGCTATAAATCAAAAAGACCTCATTGCAACTTATAAAACGGACGCTAAAACCGTTATTGTAAATAATATAGAACAAGAGAGTGGAATTACTAGTAATGACTTCACAAATATTCTAACCTATAAATTAAGTAGTAATGATGGTGGTAGTATTTCGTACGAGGTTGATTTAAGAAAGTTTACCGGACTTCCAATAGTATATATAGATACCGAATCCCAACAAGAAATAAACAGTAAAGATACCTATGTTAATGGAACGGTATCAATTGATGGCGGTCGATTATCTTCCGATTTCACAGAATATAAAATGAAAATAAGAGGTAGAGGAAATTCGACTTGGAATCGTCATGTTAAAAAACCATATCAATTAAAATTAGATGACAAACTAGAGTTTTTAGATCTTCCAAAAGATAAAAAGTGGGTTTTTTTAGCAGAAGTTTCCGATAAAACATTGATTCGAAATAAAATCGCCTATGAAATGGGTTATTTAAGTTCTTTAGACTATACTCCTAAAAGCCAATATTCGGAAGTGTTTTTAAATGGTGTGTATAACGGAACGTATCTTATAGCGCAAAAAGTGGAGGAAAGTGATCGTCGAGTTGCGTTGGGGGATACAGGGTATCTGATAGAAATAGATCAAATACATAGACTCGATGAAGGAGATGTCTATTTTCGAACGTACAACTATAACAACCAATTCGAGGGAGCTCCTTTCTTATTCAATATAAAAGAACCCAAACTAAAATTTGATACCCCAGAATATACTTATATTTTTAATCTAATTGATAATTTCGAAAAAAACTTAAAAAGTCCAAATTTCAAGAGCCCTTCGGATGGTTATACAACATTTATTGATGTAGATTCTTTTATAGATTACTATCTTATTAATGAAATAACAAAAAATACTGATGCTAAAGAATATTCAAGTATCTACTTAAATGTAATGCCAGGAGAGAAGATAAAGATGGGCCCAATTTGGGACTTTGATTTAGCATTTGGAAATGTTGATTATGCTCCAAGTCAATACGCTACTGGCTTTTGGATTAAAGACAACGCATGGTACGCTAGACTGTTTGAAGACCCCGAATTTGTAGCCAAAGTAAAATTACGATTTTCGTATTATCTTGAAAATCAAAGCAGTATGCTAGATAAAATTGATGCTTATGCAGCTTTACTTACTTATGCGCAACAAGAAAATGATAAAAAGTGGGGTTTACTCGGAACATACCATTGGCCTAACCCAGTAGTATATGATACCTACCAAGAAGAGGTAGACCATTTAAAAGATTGGTATATCTCTAGAATGAATTGGCTAGAAAATGCGTTTGACAAGCTATAAACCGGTGAAGAATGAAAGGAACAATAACAAAAAGGCTACTATAAAATAGTAGCCCTTTTTTCATGTATTACACGATACCTTGAGCGAGCATCGCATCTGCCACTTTTACGAAACCGGCGATATTAGCACCTTTCACATAGTCAACATATCCATTTTTCTCTTTACCGTATTCAAGGCAAGATCGGTGAATATCTTCCATTATTTCTTTTAACTTTTTATCTACTTCTTCGCGTGACCATTTAAAACGTAGCGAATTTTGAGTCATTTCTAATCCAGATGTTGCAACTCCCCCTGCATTAGATGCTTTTCCGGGAGCAAATAATATTTTAGCAACATGAAATTCATGAATTGCAGCTCTTGTTGAAGGCATATTAGCACCTTCACTAACGCAGAAGCAACCATTATTTATTAATAACTTTGCATCTCCTCCATCCAATTCATTTTGTGTTGCACAGGGCAAAGCTATATCACAAGCAATACTCCAAGGTTTTTTCCCCTTCATAAAAATAGCGGAAGGAAATTCTTTTACATATTCTGAAATACGTGCTCTTTTTATGTTTTTTAATTCCATTACAAACGCTAATTTCTCTTGGTCAATTCCCTCAGCATCATATATCGTACCGGAAGAATCCGAAAGCGTTAAAACTTTTGCTCCTAGCTGAATTGCTTTCTCTGCAGCATACTGTGCTACATTACCAGCGCCAGAAACTAGTACCTTTTTACCCTTAAACGTTTTATTTTGAATCTTTAACATATCTTCCGCAAAATAAACATTTCCGTAACCTGTGGCTTCAGGACGAATAAGAGACCCACCCCATGACAAGCCTTTTCCGGTTAACACTCCTGTAAATTCATTTTTTAATTTTTTATATGCTCCGAATAAAAATCCTATTTCTCGGGAACCAACTCCAATATCTCCTGCAGGAATATCGGTATTTGGACCTATATGACGACATAGTTCACTCATAAAAGCATGACAAAATCGCATGATCTCTTTATCGGATTTATTTTTTGGATCAAAATCAGACCCCCCTTTCCCTCCTCCCATCGGTAAGGTAGTAAGTGCATTTTTATAAACTTGTTCGAATGCTAAAAACTTCAGGATACTTAAATTCACAGATTTATGAAAACGTAATCCACCTTTGAATGGTCCAATTGCTGAATTCATTTGTACCCTATAACCACGGTTTACATGAACAATTCCATTATCATCTACCCAAGAAACTCGAAACATAATTACGCGCTCAGGTTCTACCATTCTCATAAGAATATGCTGTCCTCTATAAATATCTTGAGTTTTTATATAAGGGATAACATTTTCCGCTACTTCTTGAACGGCTTGCAGAAATTCTGGTTCATTCCCATCTCTTTCTTTAACAAGATCCATAAACGCATCTATTTCTTTTTGCATATTCATAATACTGTCGTTTAAATTCAATGCGTAAAATACAGAAAAAAAAAATGCTGTAAATAAATCATTGTATTTTTATCAATAGATAATCAAATAGTATTCAATCAAAAAAATAGTTCAGGTCTTTTTCTTTTTTTAAATTTGCACTTTAATTACAGATAAAATGTTAGACAAAGTAAAAGAGCTGATCGGTGATGTAAAAGCATTTAATGCAACAACAAAAGAGGAAGTTGAACAATTTAGAATTCAATACCTAGGAAGTAAAGGTGTTTTAAAAAATCTTTTCAACGATTTTAAAGATGTTGAAAACGAATTAAAAAAAGACATTGGACAAGCTCTAAATCAATTGAGAGGAGCTGCAACAGAAAAGGTAAACGAATTAAAGAATTCGTTTGAAAAAACTACCGAATCAAAAAATATTTATGGAGATTTAACACGTCCTTCTGAACCTATAAATCTTGGATCAAGACATCCGATTTCTATTGTTAGGAACCAAATTATTGACGTATTTGACAGAATTGGATTTACTGTCTCTGAGGGTCCTGAAATTGAGGATGACTGGCATAATTTTACAGCATTAAATTTACCTGAATACCATCCAGCACGTGATATGCAGGATACATTTTTTATTGAAAAAAACCCAGATTTACTATTAAGAACACATACCTCATCTGTACAGACACGGTACATGGAAAATAACAAACCTCCAATACGCACGTTGTCACCGGGAAGGGTTTTTAGGAATGAAGACATTTCTGCACGTGCTCATTGTATTTTTCACCAAATAGAGGGATTGTATATCGACACTGACGTTTCTTTTGCAGATTTAAAACAGACATTACTTTACTTTACCAAAGAAATGTTTGGGAAATCTAAAATCCGTTTAAGGCCTTCTTATTTCCCTTTTACCGAGCCAAGTGCAGAAGTAGATATCTATTGGGGATTAGAAACGGAAACAGACTATAAGATTACCAAAGGTACTGGATGGCTAGAAATCATGGGTTGTGGAATGGTAGATCCTAATGTCTTAAAAAATGCAAATATTGATCCTAATGAATATAGTGGATATGCATTTGGTATGGGGATCGAAAGAATTGCTATGTTGCTTTATCAAATTCCTGATATTAGAATGTTTTATGAAAACGATGTCCGTTTCTTGGAACAGTTTAAATCTGTTCTTTAATGAAAAAGGACATACATATACCTGAAGTTACGGATGTTTTTATGGCCATTGTAAAGGAATACAATGACGACTTTAAATGTGATGACTGGAATGCCTATATTATAAATAATAAAAGTGTTGACCTCGATATGTTCCTTATCCTTTCAAAGGGAGCTGAAGAAACAACAAAATTAAAAACGTCCATCCTCCGTAAAAAAATAGAAAAACTTCCTGCTCATTCTTATGCGAAAGTAGAGTATATAAATCCCGCAGTTTTACGTTTAGACAATACTTTTGAAGTCACATTTTTTGAAGAAAACAAAATGTTTGATAAAACATTTACTTTTAAAAAAGGAACTGTTAAAGAAAGTGCCCTTAGAGTAATTCCTTTGCTTAAAAAAGAGGGAATTCTTATTAAATAATAGAAGCACTACTAATTCTTCGCTTTCTTGGATTGTTTACTAGGCGGTATTATTCAGAATACGTATCTTTAATTTTAAATTCTTAGTCTAAGACATGAAACCTAGCTCTATTCAAACAACATTCAGTACTATTCTTATCTTATTTTATTTTGTCGTTAAGGCACAAACATCTACTTTATATGTTGGTGGATTTACCAATGGAGATGCGCAAGGTGAAGGAATCTATACTTTTGAATTTAATAGTCAAACAGGCGCATTGAAAAACCGAAAATTAGTTACTAAAACGACAAGTCCTTCTTTTTTAGTTACGAGTCCTGATAAGAAAACTGTATACTCAATTAGTGAATCAAAAAATTACCTGAATTCAGACAGTGGCGCCATTGCATCTTTTAAAGTATTAAAAAATGGCCTATTGGAAAAAAATTCAGAAATTAGTTCTTTCGGGAGAACTCCCTGTCATTTAAGCTTAGATGAAAAAGGAGACAAGCTTGTGGTTTCTAACTATACAGGAGGAACATTTAGTATCTATTCTTTACTGAGAGACGGTAGAATTGAGAACGTACAACAAGTTGTCAATCTGAATAATGATACTATTAAAGCGCGTACTCATTCGGCTCATTTTTTCAAAAATCAATTATTTGTTGCTGATTTAGGAAAGAATTCTTTAGAAAATTATATTTTAAACGACTCTACCTACACCTCCAATCAAACTATCATAATGGCAGAAAACAGTGGTCCAAGACATTTTACAATGACTAAAAATGCTGAATACGTTTATGTTATAAATGAATATGGAGGCACCATAAGCACCTTAAAAAACGACAACGACAAATACAATAAGACCCACGAAAACTCTACAACAAGTGAAGCCTTTAAAGGGAAAAACTCTTGTGCAGATATCCACTTATCTTCGGACGAAAAATTTCTATACGGATCAAATCGTGGAGAAAACACTATTGTAGTTTTTGAAAGAAACAGAAAAGATGGCTCTCTTAGAAAAACACAATCTATTAGCTGTCATGGTAACTGGCCTAGAAACTTTACATTAGGACCAAGAGGAAATTTTTTATTAGTAGCAAATAGAAGATCTAGCAACATTGCTATCTTCTTAATAGACAAATCTAGTGGCGAATTAACTTATATTTATGATGTTAAGTCGCCAAATCCGTCATGCTTACAATTCTAAGATCAATCTATCAATTCTGTAAGAATTTTAAATTGACGCTTGGGGCTTCTCTTTAAATAAACGATATTGTAAACTGCATCTATGATAGGTGTATGCACTTGGTTAAATTGGTTTATTTCAAAGGCACTTTTTACAGCATAATAGCCTTCAGCGACCATACTCATTTCCATCATTGCTGCTTTTACCGTATACCCCTTACCTAACATATTTCCAAACATTCTATTCCTACTAAATGTAGAATAGCCCGTAACCAATAAATCACCTAAATAAGCGGAATTATTTATGTTCCGTTTCATCTTGTGAACTTTCTTAATATACCCCTTCATCTCACGTATAGCATTCGACATCAAGACCGCCTGAAAATTATCTCCATATCCCAAACCGTGAGCAATTCCTGCTGCAATGGCATAGATATTCTTTAACATAGCTGCATATTCTGTACCAATAATGTCGTCTGATATTTTACATTTAATATAATCACTGACCAAAACTTCACATAGGATGTGTGCCTTAGATTCATCTTGACATGCAACAGTTAAGTAGGATAGACGCTCCATAGCAACCTCTTCTGCATGAGAAGGCCCCGTAATAACTCCAATATTTTCATATGGAATTTGATGTTTTACATGCAAGTGTTCTCCCACAATCAAACCTGTTTCTGGAACAATACCTTTGATAGCGGAAAAAATAGTTTTACTTGCCAAAGATTGATTAATCTTAGACAACTCAGACATTAAAAAAGCAGAAGGTATTACAAAAATCAGTACATCGGCATAAGCAACCATCTCATCAATATCATCCGATAAAAACAACTGATTCACATCAAACTCAGCTGAGGACAAATAGTTTGGATTGTGTTTATTCTCTTTAATATAGTCAATAGAAATATTTGAACGCATGTACCATCCAACTGTTGCTAAATTTTCACTTAACATTTTAACAATTGCCGTTGCCCAGCTACCACCACCAAACACCGCTACCTTTAAAGATGAACTCATAAAATAATTAGATTAATCTAACATCAAAAATAAGGATTTTAATGCAACTATTGATGCGATATTCAAGATTCCTTATCCTTATTCTCTCGCGCAAATATTAGTACCTTTGAGCGAAATTAAAAAATCAAAAATTGAGTACATTTAAACGTTTTTTTAGAGACACAATTATTTATGGTATTGCTGCTGTTTTACCAAAAGCCATTAATGTAGTACTCGTAAGACTGCACACGAGCAAATTATCTCCAAGCGAATACAGTGTTAACACAAGTTTTTATGTATGGGCTGCCTACTTTAATATTGTTTTAACCTATGGTATGGAAACAACTTTTTTTAGATTTTTCAATTCTGAAAAAGAAAAGGGTAAAGTTATTTCAACAGCATTCCTCTCCATCCTAACAACTAGTATTGCTGCTTTAAGCTTATTGCTTTTCTTTAAAGAAACGATATCAAATGCATTGGGATTTTCTAACTCTATCTATTTTTCTCTTTTAATTTGGATTTCCATTTTAGACACCCTCGTTGTTATCCCATTTGCTTATTTAAGAGTTAGCGGTTTCTCTAAAAAATACACGCTATTTAGGCTATTGAATATCACGATTTACACAATCTTCAATCTATATTTCCTGTGGTTTCTCCCGAAAAAATCAACTACAAAATTGGATTTTTTGACAATCAATTACAACTCTAATTTTAAAGAAGGATATATTTTTATTGCCAACTTGATTGCTAGTTCCATCACTTTTATCTGCGTACTACCTTTGATTCTTAAATTTAAGATTTCCTTTGACAAAAAAATATTACAAAATATGTTACGGTATTCGTGGCCGATACTCATAGCTGGTTTGGCTTATACCACTAATGAAAACTTGGATAAATTAATTTTAGAAGATTGGCTTGGAAAAGAGACTATGGGATCGTATGCTGGTGCTTACAAACTAGGCGTAGTTATGTCGCTATTTATAATGGCATTTCGTCTAGGTGCAGAACCCTTTTTCTTTAACCAAGCTCATAAAAAAAATGCCCCAGAAACCTATGCTATTATTTTAAAGTGGTTTGTTATAGTCGGGGCACTGTTTGTTCTATTTATCGTGTCTTATGTAGATTTTATAGCTTCTGTTTTTCTTGGAAATAAAGCATTTTACAATGCGATTTCTATCGTCCCCATCATTTTAATAGCAAATCTATTATTGGGTATTTACAACAACCTCTCCATATGGTATAAACTAACAGACAAAACAAGATATGGGATGTATATTTCAATCTTTGGTGCATTAATAACAATAGCCATGTTATACACTTTAATACCAATCATTGGCTTTATAGGAGCTGCATGGGCTACCGTAGGCGCCTATCTAAGTATGGTGATCGTATCTTATATTCTAGGCCAGAAACATTATCCTGTACCCTATGATGCCAAAAGAATCTGTATTTATTTAATCACAACAACCTTTCTATCAGCAATTTCATTTTTATGCTTCAAAGGAGTGTTTTTCATCAACACCTTACTCATCATTATGTTTGGCGTTTTAATCTATCTTTTGGAAAAGAAAGAACTAAAAATCATCATGAAAACAAAATAACATCAGTTAATTTTTAGAGTCTTCATAATGGACTCAAGCTCAAACATATAATCTCTTTTATCCACTGAAGGGGCATAAACAAAACCTTCAACTACAACCCATCTATTATTTTTTGTATCCTCTATGGCATAGTTTAAAAAAGGACCTGCCATAAAATCATTCAACACTTCCCATTTCCCATAAGAAGCATAACAAATTTTGTCACTCATTTTTGTTTGAAATACTCTCGGAGTATACAACTTTTCTGTAATCATAAACATCCCCTCCTTTCTTCCAGGGATATATAATTTACCGATGGTATCCCTCATTCTTGAAATAGTTTCAACCAATCCTTTTTTGGATTCAGGAATGGGTACGCTATAAATTAATATATTTGAAGAACCGTCTCCTTTTGCAATTCCACCGGAAAGATGTTGACGCAACCAAAGAAACGCACCGGTATCGTCAACTTCTTTAAAAAACTTGGGAATTATCATTTCTAAACCAAGGTCATTAAGGGTTTTAAATCTTGCTTTAGGATAGGATTTTTTTCTATGCTTTTTTTGGATGTTTTGTAAATCAAAATCTTTAAATGTTGTAATCATTTTATTTTTATACAATTGTAACATTTCGACAAGCGCCTCCTCATTAATTCCCGTGATTTTTACAACTTGTTGAGGCTTTGCATATACATTCTGTCTTGATTGAAAATCGTTTATTGAATCTATAGCTACGATCAGAACATTTCTACTTGCCTTAAACATTTTACCAAACGAACCTCTCGATATTTGAGAGACATCAAACTGATTTTCTTCTTGTGGCATCCCCAAAACAGGCGTCATGATAACTTCTTTCAATGCGGCTCCGGAGGCTCCATTCCATAAAATATTATCCATTACAATCAGTAAATGATTCATTCTTCCGTTCGAATCTAAATAAACACGTTTATGATCTTTTTTGGAATTACAAGAACCCAATAAGAGTACAATACTCAAAATTATATGTAACTTTCTCAATAGTACGTTTCTTTATATTAGTAGAAATTTAAATTTTATATAGAAATATTTTATCACCAGGTACAATTGAGTCAGCATCTTTAATACCATTCCAATCTTTTAGTTGCTGAACTGATATTTTATCATATTTCTTTGAAATACTCCAAAGAGAATCTCCCTTTTTAACAAGGTACTCAAATTTCTCAGCATTCTTCGGAATTAGGTTATTCCCATTTCTAGAAGGCCGTCTTATTTTTTTTTGTGTGAAATTCAATTTCTTTGGATAAATAATCAACCTCTGTCCAACTTTTAAATTAGAACTAGACAAACCGTTCCATTTTTTGACATCTACGACGCGAACACCATATTTATGAGCAATTTTACCCAAGTAGTCGCCACTTCTTACAGTATACCGTATTCTTTGATTCATTTCAAAATACTCTGGTAGAGGTTGTTCTTTCGATATTTCCTCTTTCACAGCCAATGCATAAATTTCCTTTTCATTTAAAACAAAAAGACCAGCCTTCTCAATTGGTAATCTAACAGCATAACTTTTACCTTTCACATAAGGAATGATATCTAATTTATATTCGGGATTTAAAAATTGTAACATACGATTACTTATGTCTAAAGTTCTTTGTAATTGATCAAATGTCAAAGTCCTTTTAATACGAATAGTGTCTGTAGCAAAATGATGAATGATTGGTGATAAGGGGACTATCTTATGTTCTTTTGCATATTCAAAAATGTACATATTTGCATAAAATGCTGGTACATAATCCGCGGTTTCTTTTGGTAAAAAAGGACGTATATTCCAATAGTTCCTGTGACCTCCTGATCGTCTAATAGCTTTCGTTACATTTCCTGGTCCAGAATTATAGGCTGCTAATGCCAAATCCCAATCATTGAATATCTTATAAAGAACTTGCAGATATCTACAAGCTGCTTCTACCGATTTCACTGGATCTTGGCGTTCATCGACATAAGAACTAATATTTAAATCAAACTGTTTTCCTGTTTGATACATAAATTGCCAAATCCCTGTAGCTCCAACCCAAGATTTTGCCCTTGGGTTTAAACCTGATTCCACAACAGCCAAATATTTCATCTCTAAAGGAATGTCATATTTATCCAAATATGTCTCAAACATTGGAAAATAATACAATGCTCTAGACATCATTTTTGGATAATATCTAGAACGTGTTTTCAGATAGTCCACAATAAATCGCTCTAATTCTGGATTATACGCTATATTAAATGGAGTTTGTTCATTTAAATCGTGTAATCGTTTTTTCAGAAGATCTGTTGAAAGTACTATTTCATTGGCAGTGGCCTCCTCTAAATCTCCAGCGAGATTAAAACTAGATTCAGAAATAAGTGATGAGCCATACATCGTTTCTAGCCATAAACTATCAATGACAACGGGACTAGAAACAACAATATTTTCAACTAATGAATCGTTCTTAACAACAACTTCATTAAGAGAATCTAACACAACAACCGTCGAATCGACTCTAGTCTCTTGTCCAAAAGAGTATTTGGCACTGGCCAACATAAAGAAAAAAAACAGTAAACGTATCAATAGTTTTGAATGTGAAATTTACTCGGTAAGTAATTTTGCTATTTCATCTAAGTTTGGAGACAAAATAATCTCAATCCTTCTGTTTTTTGCTTTCCCTTCTTTGGAATTATTACTAGCAATTGGTACAAATTCTCCTCTACCTGCTGCAGTTATTTGTTTCTCACTAACATTTGAATTTTCCAAAACTCTTACAATAGCAGTTGCACGTTTTACGGATAAATCCCAGTTATCTTTGATTACAGGACCATTATAAGGGTCATTATCTGTATGACCTTCAATGAGAACACTAATGTCTGGGTTCTCTGATAACACTTTAGCTAACTTCTGAACTGCTGTTCTTCCAGTTTCTCCGACAGCCCAACTTCCTGAATTAAACAACAACTTGTTTTCCATGGAAACATATATCTTACCATTTTTATTAACAATCGTCAACCCTTTCCCTTCGAATCCTTTCAAAGCATTGGCTACCGCAGTTTTTAGCTGTTGCATAGCCCCTTCTTTTTCAGCAATGAGCTTTTCCAACTCATCAATTCGACTAGAACGTGAAGAAAGTTCTCCCTCTAATTTTCTTAATCGAACACCCTCTTCGATAAGTTTAGTTTCCTTTTCATCCAGTTGTGAAAGAAGTTTTCTATTTTCAATTGCATTTTTCTCTAAAGCGCTAGAACTTTTTGATGCCAACAAATCATAGGTTTTCTTTAACTCAATGTTAGAGTTCTTTAATGCATCGGCTTCACGCTTTCCTGCAGCATTTTTTTGTAATAAATCTTCTTGCTCGTTCTCTAATTTCTTAATAGAATCCTCATTATTATTTTTACTCAATTGTAATTCATCATTCTGAACTAACAATTGTTTCTTTTCATCTTGAACTTGATTGTACTTATCCTCTAAATCAACAAATACTTTTTTTGAAACGCATGAAGCTGCGAGAATAGCAGCACATATACTTAAGGTCACTTTTTTTATCATCTTTATTCTTATTTTAATTCTACGACAATCGGACAATGATCAGAATGTTTAGCTTCTGGTAAAATATACGCCCTTTTTAATCTTTCTAACAATGTATCCGTAACTAAATGGTAATCAATCCTCCAACCTTTATTATTATTTCTGGCATTTGCTCTATAACTCCACCAACTGTAATGATCTGGCTCTTTATTAAAAAAACGAAAACTATCAATAAACCCATTATTGATAAAGGTATCTAACCAAGCTCTTTCTTCTGGTAAAAACCCTGAAACACCTTTCATCTTTGGATTATGAATATCTATTTCTTCATGACAAATATTATAATCTCCACAAATAATTAGATTAGGAAATTCCTTTTTTAATCCATCAACATATTCTTGAAATTCATCCATAAACGTAAACTTAAAGTTAAGTCTATCCGAATTTGTTCCAGAAGGCAAATACAAGCTCATTATAGATATTGTTTCGAAATCTACACGTAAATTTCTGCCTTCAAAATCCATCGATTCAATCCCTGTTCCAAAAACGACATTTTTTGGTTTCTTTTTACACAAGATTGCAACACCACTATATCCTTTTTTTTGAGCAGAATACCAATAGGTATAAGCATACCCTGCATCTTTAAAGACACTTAAGTCCAACTGATCCTCCTGTGCTTTTATTTCTTGGAGACATAAAACATCCGGACTCGCAGCTTTTAGCCATTCAATAAAGCCCTTCTTTAAAGCTGCTCTAATTCCGTTTACATTATACGATATTACCTTCATCTTCTAACTATAAATTCTGATATATGGTTCTAAGTTCTTTGCGCTTTACTTTATTTGAAGCAGTTCGTGGCAAGGTATCAATTTTCACCAAATCTACCACTTTGAACAAAGGATTTAATTTTCTTTTGACACAATTTTGTACTTTTCTTAACGCTTCATTTTCGTCTATGGTATACAGAGCTACAAAATAAATTACTAGATCACTTGGCCCTCCTTTTTTTGGCGATACAGAAATAGCAGCAGATTCTTTCACAAAACCTAATGAATTTACAACACGTTCAATCTGAATAGAACTTACTTTAATACCGCCAAGATTCATGGTATCGTCTACGCGACCATTTGCAATAAAATAACCATTTGATGCAATACGAAACTCATCTCCGTGATTTCGCAAGATCTTACCTTTATATTTTGGAACATCTTTATAATACGTTTCATGATGATTTTTATTTATCAAATCTGTAGAAAGTCCCATTATCGGAGGTACGATAAAAACTTCTCCTTTTCTACTCTCCTCTCCCTTATCATTTAATAGAATGAATTCACCTCCCAAAGTTTGACAAGAAAACTGACTAGGAATATTTTCTTGTACCATAGTACTTGCAACATAACCTCCACCTATTTCGGTTCCACCACAATATTCAATAATAGGCTTTTCACCGCCTAATTCCATTAGATAGCTCATATCTTCAGAATTAGAAACCTCTCCAGTTGAGCTAAAACAACGAATAGCATTCCAATCATATTCCTGCATCACACCGCTCAACTTCCATGAACGCACAATACTAGGGACCAAACCTAACATATTCACTTTTGAATTTTCTACAAATTTTCCAAACCCCTCTTCTAATGGACTTCCCGAATATAAAGCTATTGTCCCTTTGTTAATTAAAGTAGCAAACACTAGCCAAGGACCCATCATCCATCCCATATTCGTAGGCCAACAAACCACATCACCACACTTAATATCGTGATGGTAAAAACCATCACTTGCTAATTTAATAGGAGTTGTATGATTCCATGGAATTGCTTTTGGCTCTCCGGTTGTCCCAGATGAAAATAATATTGTTATTATTTTATCCGGACTAACTTTCACAGAGTTGAATTTTGTGTTTGCACTAATAAAATCTTTGTAAAGAATAGATTCATTATCTAAATTAATTTCTCCTTCTAAATACTTCACAACAATACAATTTGTGATTCCTGTCTTAACACATTTATCATAAAGAAGATGCATGCGCCCTGCTCTAGTAAAACCGTCTTGTGTAAAAACGAGTTTGGGTTTCGTAATATCTAAACGAATTGCAACCTCTTCAGAAGAAAAGCTATCTGCAACGGTAACAACTACGAAACCTGCTTTTATGGCTGCAAGATAAACAACCACAGCCTCTATTGTCATGGACATATAAATTGCAACTGTATCTCCTACAATTAGACCATATTCAACCAAACCATTTGCCAATGCATTTACTTTATAGTCTAAGTCTTTTTGAGAAATTTTTTGAATATTACCATTTCCACTATCGAAAACAATTGCAATTGCATCGTCTGTATTCTGAAAACAACTATCTGTAATATTTAGTTTTGCTCCATACAGCCACGCGGCATTCTCAACACCATTACCAACTTCAACAATCTCAGTATATTTCTTATCAAAAACAATACCTAATTGCTCTACTGTTGTTTCCCAAAATTGTTTTTTGCAACCAACAGACCAACCTATAAAATCTTCAAAAGAACCTATTGAAACCTCCTTCATTATTTTATAAATATTAGTACCCTGAATTATACTAGCAGAAGGCTTCCAACTTTTCATAATTTTAACTAATAAATTGAAATAAAAATCGTTTTAAAACAGCTTGCTTTGATACTGTTAAAGATAATAATAACAAAATTTCTAAAATCACCTTAAAATAATGAAAACTGAAAAAAAACACAAGTACATTAACTTATTAAAAAATAAAAAAAGAACAAACGTAAACTTGATATAGAGATAGTTATTTTGGTAAAAATCGAAATTACGACTTTACTAGGCATACCTCTAAAAAAAACTCTAAACATAAAAGCACAGAATTAAAACTAGTGCTAAAAATCTGTTTCCTCTTCAATAGATTCTATTGGGATTTCAACACCTTCAGTATCTAAAACCTTATCCAAATCGCAATCTAACTGAATATGTATATGTTTTGGCTTTTCAAATTTATCTTGACTAACATTCAACGTTGAATCTTGATAACATTTTCTCATAAATAAAGCCCAAGTTGGCAGAGACATTGTAGCTCCTTGCCCCTGTACAATATTTTCAAAATGTGTTGCTCTATCATCTGCACCTGTCCATACACCCGTTGCTAAGTTTGGCACAACTCCAATGAACCATCCATCAGATTGATTTTGCGTAGTCCCTGTTTTACCCATAATTGGATTTTCAAACTGATAAGGGTACCCTGTTGATATACTATCTGGATACTTCCCCCATTTACCTCTTAAACGAACACCAGATCCAGCTTCAGTAACTCCTTTTAAAAGATCCACAACGACATATGCAGATTCCTCACTCAGGACCTGCTCTGTCCTTGGTATTGATTCTTGTAAAACCACTCCATTTCTATCTTCTATTCTTAAAAGCATCATTTGATTTATACGCAATCCTTTATTTGCAAACATAGAATACGCTCCAACCATATCATACAAACTAGCATCAATAGTACCTAATGCAATTGATGGATATGCTGGAATATAAGAACTAATACCAGCCTTTTTAGCAAGCCTTGTCACTGTTTTTGGGCCTACCATATGTATCAAACGCGCCGTAATAACATTGACTGATTTTGCCAAAGCTTGTTTTAAAGTCAATTCTCCTCCGTAACTGTCACCCGAGTTTTTAGGGGTCCAATCTTCATCCATTCCATAAGCTTCTTTTGGGATTGTATACATTGTGTTGGGAAACTTCTCGCAAGGTGAAAGTTGTAACTGATCTATTGCAGATGCATATACGAAGGGTTTAAATGTTGAACCTACTTGGCGTTTACCTTGCTCCACATGATCATACTGAAAATATTTATTATTGATACCTCCAACCCACGCCTTGATATGACCTGTTTGAGGTTCAATAGATAATAACCCACTATGTAAAAAATGCTTGTAATATTTTATAGAATCATAAGGTGTAAAAACAGTATCTATTGTCCCTCTCCATGAAAAAACTTTCATTTCCCTTTTGGTATTGAAAGATTCTTTAATCTCTTTATCCGACTTTCCCGATTTTTTCATCCCACGATATCTATCCGTATTTTTCATTGCACGTAACATCGTTGACGCAATTTCATCCTTTTCCAAATCGTAAAATGGTGCAGTTTTATTAAGTTTTTGTTCCTTAAAAAAAATACGTTGTAAATTAGACACATGTTCCTTTACTGCCTCTTCCGCATATCTTTGCATTCGAGAATCTAGAGTTACATAAATTTTTAAACCATCTCGATATAAATTATGGTAAGTTCCATCATTCTTGGGATTATCTTTAATCCATCGTTTCATGTAATCGCGTAAATACTCTCTAAAATATGTAGCATAACCATCACTGTGTCCCTCTGGCGAAAAGTCTAAAAGCATGGGTAAATGCTGTAATGAATCTTTTTCCTTTTCAGAGATTTTATTATTTCTTGCTAATTGATAAAGGACCTGATTTCTCCTCCCTAGAGATTTATTTTTGGAGATTTTTCTATTTGGATTGTACTGCCTAGGGTTTTTCAGCATGGCAACTAAAACGGCAGACTCTTCATGTTTTAAATCTATGGGTTCTTTCCCGAAATAGATCCTAGAAGCAGATCGTATTCCGATCGCATTGTAGAGAAAATCAAATTTATTGAAATACATCGTAATTATTTCCTCTTTCGTATACTGCTCTTCCAAACGAATAGCGATAACCCATTCCTTGACCTTTTGAAAAATTCTTTTTAATTTATTACTTGTACCTGCCCCCTCCGTAAACAACAACTTTGCCAATTGTTGTGTAATTGTACTGGCACCACCACCCTTACCTAATTTAGAAACAGCTCGCAATGTTCCTCTAAAATCAACTCCAGAGTGCTCATAAAATCGTTCATCCTCTGTTGATACCAAGGCATCTATCAGGTTTTGAGGCAACTCATTGTATTTTATAGGAGTTCTATTTTCATTGTAATATTTACCTAAAGTTTTCCCATCGATAGAGATAATTTCAGTCGCAAAATTATTTTCTGGATTCTCTAAATCTTCAAATGTTGGCAACTCTCCAAAAACCTCCTTAGATGCCAAAAAAAACATAGAAGCAATAAACATAATACTTCCAAAAGTAACACCCCATAACCACAGATTATACTTTCTATATGAGTCATTCTTAGTGTTTTTACTCTTCTTATCAGACATTTAACTCGTATTTTACGTTCTTTTAAACAGCTTATTAATTTCTTTTTTCAATTCTAAACCCCACGTCAGAAACACCTTTTAAGTGCTCAATACCTTTTAAATCCTCTCTCTTTCTCATTGCTTGCTGAATGTGCATTTCGTAATTTCCTAACTGAGGAAACTTAAATCCCTCTTTATAAAACAATTTATTCTCTTTCATATCGGTAAACCCAGTTCCCAACCAATAACCATACGCATCAGTCATTTTATACTCTAAGGTGTCTACCACATGGAATCCATCAGGAAATTGAAGTTCTGTGATGAGAAACAAGTTCGCATATTCATACTCATTTGTATTGCGAAGCTGAATAAACAAATCATACACTTCCAAAGTATCTGAAATATCAAAAGGAAAACTTACTATATTTTGTTTTCCCCAACCTTCAGTTCCAAAGGAGGCATAGTGGTCATAAACTCTTTTTTCATCGCACGAAATGATAACAGTTACGAGCAATAAAAAAACAATGTACTTAAACAAACAGAAATGATATTGCTTTTTTTGAAAAACAAACCTATGCTTCGTTATTGACATTCGATTCGGGTTTGTTGGTGTTATTTGGCTTCTTTCTTCTATTGGTGTTTTTAGATTTTGGAGTATTTAATTTAGGTTTTGCTTCTTTTGCTACTCCATCGTTTCCAGAATTTGATTTAGGGTTGGTTCTCTTTTTATTTTGAGGACGACGTTTTTTAGCAGCTCCTTGCTTTGGTCCATTTGCATTCGGTTTGGCATTTGGATTGGCATTTGG